>SKDY01000864.1_pt1 | contig 21903 bp, 16 predicted proteins | sample 4826591 | NCBI WGS metagenome assembly SKDY01 (sample SAMN11008823, study PRJNA524170) | human gut metagenome | biome: Human fecal sample; material: Feces; isolation source: fecal sample from pouch patient p10, p22 | host: Homo sapiens | place: Israel: Tel-Aviv | collected 2016-06-15 | reverse complement strand
CGCCCTGACTTTCCAGAACCATACGAATCGCCCTCTGACGGACTTCGGGGGAAAAACGAGTATTTTTAGTCATCCTGTTTACCTCTTTCTCAGGGAGTTTAGTCTCCAGGATTCCCGGGGCGGTTCAGTCGCTATCTCGGTAAAAAAGATGCCTCACCAAGTGATGTCGCCGCCATCATGCTGCTTCCCGATGAAATACTGACCGAAGATGCAGAACGTCTATTTGCTGAATTTAAACACTGGGCAGATGAGAAAATCCGTGAACATTCAGGACTGGCGACAGTGGCTGATTTCTGGGCCAGACTGGGTATGCCTGTACCGGATAAGATTAATAAGAAAGAAGCCGAGCTGATGCAAAATTTCGCCCGGCGAGCAGGCTACGGCATTGCGCCGGATATGCGCTATCACCTTGTCAGACCGGATCCAGAAGGTCATCTTGTTTTATTTCCTGAAGGGCATGCGGAATTCTACGTACCGTCGGCGGAATTTACGTCAGTCTCTGTGGCGCTTCGGTTGGGTGCCATGATTGCACAAATGGACAAGCGCGTGGATGTTGCTGAACAGGCCGCGCTGGAGAAAACGATTAATCATAACGATGCGCTGTCGCCAACAGAAAAACGTTCGCTGCACGCCTACCTCACCTGGCGGCTCAATACGCCTGCAAATCAGGCTGGTCTGAAAGGTAAAATTGAGCAACTCAGCGATAAAGATAAATCCACTATTGGCAACGTGATTATCAGCGTCGCCTGCGCAGATGGAAAAATCGATCCGGCTGAAATCAAACAACTGGAAAAAATCTACGCCAGCCTCGGTCTGGACAGCAGTGCCGTTACCAGCGATATCCACCGACTGTCAACCGCAGAAACAACTCCGACAGCTACGTTACAAACCCCATCAGCGACGAGCGGCGCGTTTTCTCTTGATGAACGGATCCTTGCCCGTCATGAATCCGACACAACGGACGTACGCCAGTTACTGAACACCATCTTCACCGAAGATGAACCCGCAGACGAATCCCCAGCGGAGATCCCGCCACACGCTGGCGCAGGTCTTGATGAAGCACATCATCAACTTTACCAACGTTTGCAGGAAAAAGAACGCTGGGCGCGAAACGAAGTCGCTGAGCTATGCCAGCAGTTTAATTTGATGCTAAGCGGCGCGATTGAAGCAATTAATGACTGGTCTTTCGAACAGGTTGACGCCCCGGTGCTTGATGATGACGATGATATTTACGTTGACCTGGAAATTGCACAAGAACTCAAAGGATAATTTATGTCTGGCATTCGTATTCGTCTCAAAGAAAGAGACGCTATTATTCAGTCACTGAAGTCAGGTGTTACGCCTAAAATTGGTATTCAGCACATTCAGGTTGGCCGGGTCAACGAAATAAAAGCGCTGTATCAGGATATTGAGCGTATCGCTGATGGCGGCGCAGGATTCCGGCTGATTATTGGGGAATATGGCTCAGGTAAGACATTCTTTTTAAGCGTTGTGCGCTCAATTGCGCTAGAAAAAAAGCTGGTGACAATCAGCGCCGATTTATCCCCGGACAGGCGCATCCACGCGACGGGTGGGCAGGCGCGTAACCTCTACTCCGAGCTAATGAAAAATCTATCCACCCGAAATAAGCCGGATGGAAACGCATTATTAAGCGTGGTTGAGCGCTTTATCACGGAAGCCAGAAAAGAAGCAGAAAGTACAAATGTGTCAGTTCCGACGATTATTCACCAAAAGCTCGCCGCCCTGTCTGATATGGTTGGCGGTTACGATTTCGCCAAAGTCATTGAATGTTACTGGCAGGGCCACGAGCAGGATAATGAGACATTGAAATCAAATGCCATCCGCTGGCTAAGAGGTGAATACACCACGAAAACCGACGCCCATAACGATCTGGGTGTGCGCACCATTATTTCTGATGCCTCTTTCTACGATTCGCTAAAGCTGATGAGCCTGTTTGTCCGTCAGGCCGGATACGCGGGTCTGCTGGTGAATCTGGATGAGATGGTCAATCTGTATAAGCTCAGTAACACTCAGGCCCGCGTTGCCAACTATGAACAGATACTGCGTATTCTGAATGACTGCCTGCAAGGGACGGCTGAATATATCGGTTTTTTACTTGGCGGTACGCCAGAATTCCTGTTCGATCCGCGCAAGGGGTTGTACAGCTACGAAGCGCTCCAGTCCCGACTGGCGGAAAATAGCTTCGCTCAGCGGGCTGGTGTCATTGATTATTCGTCCCCTTCCCTGCACTTAGCCAGCCTGACGCCGGAAGAACTCTATATTCTGTTGAAAAACCTTCGTCACGTTTATTCCGGCGGCGATGCGGATAAGTATCTGGTTCCTGATGATGCTCTGACGGCATTTTTACGCCACTGTAGCAACACTATTGGCGATGCCTATTTCCGTACGCCACGAAACACGATTAAAGCCTTCCTGGATATGCTGGCCGTGCTGGAACAAAACCCATCCATTCAGTGGTCACAGTTAATCGCCGGTGTCGCGATCGCGGAAGAAAAACCCAGTGATATGGATGAAATAACATCGGCAGAAGATGCCGATGAGGACGGTCTGGCCGACTTCAGATTATGATGAACGAATACCAGCGGCTGGATCCACGGATACAGAAGTGGATATACCGGCAGGGATGGGCCGATCTCAGGGAACTGCAAAAAAAATCCGTTTCACCGATATTAGCGGGCGATCGGGATGTTCTGATCAGCGCCGCGACTGCCGCAGGTAAAACAGAAGCGTTTTTCCTGCCCGCCTGTTCTGCCATTGCGGATATTCAGGGCGGCTTTGGCATTTTATACATCAGCCCGCTTAAGGCCCTGATTAACGATCAGTATCGAAGGCTGGAAAACCTCGGTGATGCGTTGGAGATGCCGGTCACGCCCTGGCATGGTGATGTTGCGCAGAGCAAAAAGCTGAAAGCAAAGAAGAATCCTGCCGGTATTTTGCTTATCACCCCGGAATCGCTGGAAGCGATGCTGATCCGCAATGCGGGATGGTTAAAGCAGGCTTTCGCGCCACTGGCATATATCGCCATTGATGAATTCCATGCTTTCATCGGTTCTGAGCGGGGTATGCAGCTTCTCTCTCTGTTAAATCGAGTCGATCACCTGCTGGGAAGAATCAACAATCCAGTCCCCCGAGTCGCACTCAGCGCAACGCTGGGGGAACTGGAACAGGTGCCGTTATCTCTGCGGCCAAATCAACGTCTGCCCTGTGACATTATTACCGACAGTCAGACTCACGCCACGCTAAAAGTACAGGTGAAAGGTTATCTGGAACCGCTGACCACCTCGGGCCAGCAATCTCCACCGTCGGCAGAGACGCAAATCTGCCATGATATCTTTCGCCTCTGTCGTGGTGATTCCCATCTGGTGTTCGCTAATAGTCGCAAACGGACCGAAAGCATTGCCGCCACGCTTAGCGATCTCAGTGAAGCGAGCATCGTTCCCAATGAGTTCTTTCCCCATCACGGATCTCTGTCCAGAGATCTGCGTGAAACGCTGGAACAGAGGCTTCAACAAGGCAACTTACCCACCACCGCCATCTGTACGATGACGTTAGAGCTTGGCATCGACATCGGTAAAGTCAGCTCCGTTGTGCAAGTTACCGCCCCCCATTCCGTAGCCAGCCTGCGTCAGCGAATGGGACGCTCCGGTCGGCGCGACTCGCCTGCCGTATTGAGAATGCTGATTGCCGAACATGAACTGACGCCAACATCAGGCATTGTCGACCAGCTCAGGCTTCAGCTTGTTCAGTCGCTGGCCATGATCCGCTTACTTATCGGCAACAAATGGTTTGAGCCAGCTGATACCCGGCAGATGCACTATTCCACCCTGTTCCATCAGATCCTGGCGATCGTGGCGCAGTGGGGAGGCGTGCGTGCGGATCAGATCTGGTCACAGCTATGCCTGCAAGGGCCATTTCAGAAAGTCCGGATCTATGACTTCAAAACGTTATTGAAACATATGGGGGAGCACCAGTTTCTGACCCAGCTCTCAAGCGGCGAACTGGTTCTGGGCGTCGAGGGCGAACGTCAGGTAAATCAATACACCTTCTACGCCGTGTTCAGCACGCCGGAAGAGTTTCGCATTGTGGCGGGGAGCAAAACACTGGGCTCCATTCCCGTTGATTCCCCACTGATGCCTGATCAACACATTATTTTCGGCGGTCGACGCTGGAAGGTAACCGATATCGATAGTGATAAAAAAGTTATTTATGTCGAGGCGACAAAGGGTGGGCAGCCGCCGTTATTTGGCGGACAAGGGATGTCCATTCATGATGTCGTCCGCCAAGAAATGCTCACTATTTATCGGGAAGGCGACTACCGCATCACCGTTGGCAATCGCAAGGCCGATTTTGCCGATACCACGGCCAAAAACCTGTTTGATGAAGGGCTGCACTGTTTTCGCAACAATAATCTGGCTTCGGAATGTTTTATTCAGCAGAGACAGCATGTCTACATTCTTCCCTGGCTAGGCGATCAAACCGTAAACACGTTGTCGGCATTACTTATCCAACGCGGTTTCAAGGCGGGCTCATTTGCTGGTGTGGTTGAAGTAGAAAAAACTACGGTCTCGGAGGTTAAACAAGCGTTATTCAGCGCACTTCAGGAAGGGCTACCTTACGAATCCCGTCTTGCCGAAAGCATCGTTGAAAAGTGCCTCGAAAAATATGATGAGTATTTACCCGAGACGTTGCTGACGCAGGAATATGGATTACGTGCTTTTAATATTGAACGCGTGACGGAGTGGTTGCAGGGGCATTTATATTAAGGGGAAGAAGAATGAGAAAAAGCTGGACTATAGAGGAAGATTGTAAGCTGCTAACCTTGGTGCGTCAGCTCTTTTCCGCGCTGGTCAGCCATAACCGGCTGAATGCCACAATGCCATTTAGCCAGCAGCTCCACGATGCATTTGACTCACCTGACCGCGATGCCGCAGCATTGCTTTATCGCCTCGAACAGGCAAAAATCTTGGGATTTGCCAGCCGTCCTGGTGGCGATCCCACTAAACAACTGTTTCGCTGCCTGATAAGCAATGATTTGGCGCTATACGATTACAGCCTCACCTTTCCCACCCTCAGAAAAGCATTGCATCCAGATACCGTTGCGGCAGCACTAAACCACTTCACGATTAGCAATCCACACGAACCACTGTCCAATACTATCAATGAAATCGCGACAGCCTTGCATCTTGCCCCCATGCAGGTGGAAAAGATTCTGATCGACAGCGGCCAAATAACCATCAATAGTTACCGCAAGTGTGAGCGTGTTGGAGAGAAAAATATCAATAATAATCTGCAAGATCTCATCTCTAGGCAAATTCCTGACATAACGCTGATTAAAGAGATTAACGCCTGTCGCGCCCAAGTCTCTCAACTTTACCACGTGCATGAACGTGATGGCGCTGAGGTCATCTTCAGTTCCGACGGCACGGGGTTCGGCAAAAGCTATGGCGTGATCCAAGGGTATGTCGAATATCTGGAGCGCTTCGCCAAAACCCAAAAGTCAGACGATCTGTTTCCTGAAGGTGGCTTTACCAACCTGCTATTCATGTCACCGCAAAAATCACAAATCGACCTGGACAGCAGTCAGAAAGAGAAAATTCTGGCCGCTAGCGGCGAGTTCATTTGCGTTCTCTCCCGTAAGGATGTTGCCGACCTCGACTTTATGGACTGGGCCTCTGGTCTGAAAAACCGCGACCGCTATATTCAGTGGTACGAAGGGGCGAAAGGCAGCAAATATATCGGCGGCGCTATGCGTTCGCTCAATTATCATGTCTTACAAATTGATCGCTGTGAAGAGCAGTTAAAAAAGCTGACAACATACGGTTCTCAGGATACCAACTACGAAAGAGAAATTCTCGAAGAACAGCTAAAAAACTGCCGTCACAGTATCCGCAATACGATTGAGTCAGCCTGTAAATTACTATTTGGACCAGATAGTGAAAAAGCTTCCATTAAAGAGTACATTCGTCGCGGGCTCCAGGCGCGGCAAGAGCGAATGCAAAACGCGGAGACAGCACGAAAACCAGGAAAGCTTGAACCTAAGATAAGCGTACACGAAGTCTATTTCGAGCTTATCAAACAGGTATTGCCTTTCGAAGTTTGCCAGTACCGCCCGTCAGTGCTATTAATGACCACGAATAAGTTCGACACATCAACTTACCGACTGGCGCCTCGTCAGCGAGGCGAAGGTGTGCGTTTTGAGTCCGTAGGTTTCGACTTGCTGATTGGCGGTAAGCTGACTCCCAAAGATCCACAGATTAGCACCGTTGCGGCAGCCGGTCATACCGGGCAGGTTACCTATCTTCGCGACGAACACTTCAGACGCAATCCAGATTGTCCTTTTCGCCAGAAAAATATTCGTTTTACGGTGATCATTGATGAACTACATGAAGCCTACACTCGCCTTGAAGAAACATGCCATGTAAAGCTAATCACACAGGAAAATAACCTGGCGCACGTTATTTCCGTCGCAGGACGTATTCACAACGCGCTACTCAGCTTAGAACGCCGAAACAAGCCCAAAGAAGCGCAAACGACCTTTGAGCAAGAGATGGTCAAATTCATCACTACTCTGCGCAATTTACTGGCGGAAAAGTGCGAACTATCCCCCGGTACAAGGCTGGGATCGATCCTGGAGATGTTTCGTGACCAGTTAGGGGCATTTGAAGTCAACGGCGACGCCGCCGAACGCATCATCTCAATCACCCGCAACGTATTCAGCTTTAACCCCAAAATGTACGTCAATGAAGAAGGGCTGAAACGCATTCGCATGCGCAACAGCGAAGGCGACATAACGCGCACCGAACTGTATTACGAAGTCGAAAATGATGCCAATGACACCAACCCCACTCTGCACGATCTGTTCCAGTTGGTCTCCGTCATCCTCGCCGCCTGTTCTGAAATCACCAACCGGCACTTTAAGCGCTGGGTAAAGAATGGTGGCCAGGACAACTCCAGCAGCCAGAATACGCCTTTGGGCCAGTTTGTTGACGCAGCCAATAACGTAGCCGGCGTGGTGCGACATATCTTCGATCGCACCACCGATAAAAACTTGTTGATTGATCATTTCTACACTTACCTGCAACCCAAAACCGTATTCACGATGACGCCGATAGCTGAACTCAATTACGTGAACAGGGGAGCCGAGCGCACAATTATTCTGGCGTTCGAGATGGATCTGGTACAAGAGTTGCCTGAAGCCATGCTGCTGCGTTTATTAACCGGCACGCACAATAAAGTAATTGGGCTTAGCGCCACCAGCGGTTTTAGCCACACCAAAAACGGTAACTTCAATCGTCACTTCCTGGCGCACTATAGCCGCGACCTTGGCTACCGGGTCGTTGAACGCGAAAAGGCAGATATCGATACGCTTAAGGCATTACGCGGGTTGAGGGCCAGTATCCGCAACGTAGACTTCAGGGTGTTCGATGATAAGCAGTTAAAATTGACCGATATCTACCAAAATTGTGAAATCTATCGCAGGACGTATGACAACTTTTTCGACGCGCTGAAGAAACCGCTGGAATACGACCTGAAAAATACCTATAAACGGCGTCAGTGCCAGCGGGAACTGGAAGCGTTACTGCTTGCCGCCTGGGAGGGTAAAAACAGCCTGATTCTGTCACTTTCAGGGACGTTTAAGCGGGCCTTTATCAGCGCCTGGCGCACGCACCAGACAACCTGGCGTCAGCAGTACGGTATGCACTCCCGGTGCGATGAAAAAACGGATAACGGTAAGAAACATGACCAGATCCTGACCTTTACCCCATTCAAAGGGCGTCACACCGTCCATTTGGTCTTTTTCGATTCACCACTGGCTAATGTCGAAGATATCAGGCAAGAAACCTATCTCCAGAACAGCAATACCGTACTGGTATTTATGAGCAGTTATAAAAGTGCGGGTACCGGCCTCAACTACTTTGTTAAATACCATGACGGCGATATTAATGATATCAATGCACCACGTCTGGATGTCGATTTTGAGCGCTTAGTGCTCATCAACTCCTCGTTTTACAGCGAAGTAAAGGACAACAGCGGCAACCTCAATACATTACCTAACTACGTTACCGTGCTTAAACACTACGCCGATGACGATATTACCGTCCACAAGCTGGCCGATTTCAACGTTAATTTCGCCCACGGCGAAAACTATCGCCTGTTAATGGCCGAACATGATATGAGCTTATTCAAAGTCGTCGTGCAGGCCGTAGGGCGAGTCGAGCGTCGCGACACTCTATTGAAAACAGAAATCTTTTTACCCCGCGATGTGTTCCGTAATGTTGCATTTCAGTTCGCCGCTCTTAGTGAAGATAGCGGTAACGAGGTGGTATCAGAAAGTATGTCTTTGCTTAACCACCGACTCATGGAGGAGTGCGAAAAGCTGAGTCAGGGCCAGTCATTCAATAATGCGGAACAGCGACTGACGTTTGAGCAAGCTATCGTCGCGAATGGTCGCCGCATCGATGAAATTCACAAACGTGTCCTTAAAACCGACTGGATTAATAAGGTACGCGCTGGCAATCTCGATTATCTCGAGATATGTAATTTATTCCGCGATCCTGACTCCTTTACCGATCCCCAGCGCTGGCTGGCAAAACTCCAGGCTAATCCCTTGTATACCGCCAATCGACAAATGCAATCTGTTCACGACGCTCTGTTTATCGATCGTCAGCAAGGGAATCAAACGATTTTACTTTGCCACAAACGCGGCCCGGATGGACTTGCCCACCGAGATTATTCCGCCCTGTCGGATTTCGCTGGCGGCGCAAGAGAGTACCGGCCAGAGCTCACCCTCTTTCCGCAGTATAGAAACGATGTCGATTTTACCCCCGGCAACCTGGTCGGCGAGTTGATTCGTGAATGTGACAACATCCAGGAAAAGGCATTCAAAAAATGGGTACCCAACCCCAGGCTAGTTCCGTTGCTCAAAGGCAATGTCGGTGAATATCTCTTCGATAAAGTGCTAAAAAGTTATGGTGTTACCCCACTCTCCGACCAGCAGGTGTTTGAACGCCTTGAACCGCTGGTCTATGAGTTTTTTGACCGCTTTATTGAAGTGGGCGACGACCTGCTCTGCATCGACGTTAAGCGCTGGGCGACACAGTTGGACGATTTGACGCGGGCAGAAGAAACGCTTGAGAAAAGCGACAACAAGATTCGCCAGATCCGTAATATCGCCAGCCAAAAGGCGGATACTGAGGGGCAGAAACAGCTCCAGACGGCGCTGGCAGGCCGTTATGAACGTATTCGATTTATCTATCTGAACGTCGCCTACAGCCAGAACCCTAATAATCTGATGTGGCAGGATAATGTGGATCACACGATCCACTACCTCAACCTGTTGCAAACTGACTACCAGTATTATCAGCCCAAAAATCGAGAGAGCGGACGCGCTCAGGAAAACTCGAAACTGCGCATGACATTGGATATAAACCCAATGTTACTAACCCTGCTGGGTGTAGAAAAGTTGCCGACTAAAGGAAAAGTATCATGATCCCTAATCTGAATGAGCTGACGGATACTCCGATTGCCCGTACCAATTTGATCAAGCTTGAAGAAGATCAGCTGACAACAATCCAGCGTCTATTGGCCCCGGTATCTAATATCTATACGATAGACTTTATGGTTCAGCACTTTACTAAAGAGCGAAAAGAAAAATCCGCTGATTACTATGCGCGAATTCATCAGGAGGTAAAAACTTGCGTGCGGCAGAAGCTTGGGCTTGAGGCCGGACAGGAAGTAAAATATGAGCTGCATTGCTTACCCAATTACCATCACGTCTTTTTTTTCCTGGCGCCTGCTGCTGCACCGAACAGCCTAGCGCATCGGACTTTGGCAGAACGCATTGAAACGCTTTGCCAGCGACTCACAGCTGAAAATTATGATTTATCTCGCCTGATTCAGGGATTGTTCAGTCTGCATTTGAAAATGGTAATGCTGGAACAAGCCAGCGAGCGCTTTTCGGTACCGCCAACCTACTTCAACTCTACGTTCTATCTCAACGCTCGCCTGAGTCAGCCCGTCACGCAGAAAAGCGGCACTGGAGTGATGGAGGCATTCGAACTCGACATTTATGCATCAGAATATAACGAACTCGCCTTTACCCTGCACAAACGAAAATTTCTGGTCGAACCGGAGGATGAATTGCATCTCTCTCTGGACGATACCTGCGTGTGGTTTAACATCGATAATCGTCGGCTCAAAGCCCGGCGCAAACTCGATGCCCGGGATAGCAAACTGGACTTTTTTCGTGAGCGCAGCGGCTATGGTGAATGCCAGGCCTATACCTATAACGTGGTCATGAATGCCGCCTGCGAGCGGCTCAGTGAACTAGAGATCCCGCATCAGCCTATCGCATTTCAGGCCACCCACGAGGTCAATCAGTTCGCTACCGACCTCGATCAACAACTGACTAATACGCTGTTGGTGGTTAATAACGGCGTCGAATTTAGCGCCACGCAAGAAGCTTATTTCTTTGACACATTAGCCATCCAGTTCCCCGGGTATCAACTCTGGCCTCTGGCGTCGCTTAAACATTCTCAGCAAACCGGCTTTTCTGAGCTGCCTGCCAGTACATCTATTCTGGTACTCAATGCAGTAGATGAAGAGCGGAGCAACAGCATCCGCCAGCAAGATAATGAATCTGTTGAGTACAATGATTTCTATGCGGCCTTTGCCGACGCCCGAAAACAACCCGAACTCAATTGGGATACTTATACCCAGCTTAAACTAGATCGTTTGCAAGGGTGGCTAAATCAGCAACCTCTGCCCGTAGTCTTACAGGGTATGAATATTGATCACAAGTTGTTGGATGCGATTGATTTTATTAATGAACAATTGACAAGCAACCCTACTCAATACGAAATCGATCTTACGAAGCCTCACAGTCGTCTCAAGTCAGCAGTTACCTTACTTAACAGTAAGGTTCGCCGAACAAAAACCGAGCTATGGTTCAAAGAGAGCTTACTCAATCAGCATCACATCCCACTACCAGATTTGGCGGACGGGCACTATACCGCCTATGCAGTACGCAAAACGAAAAGCTATCTCCCCCTGCTTGGATATGTCGAACTAAAAATAGAACACGGCCAACTTAGGGTGGTTGATACCGGGATCGCTGAAGGTAAATTAGACTATCTGTCTGTTGATCCCCCCTCTCTGGGACGATTAAAGAAATTATTCGACAAAAGCTTCTATCTCTACGACCACACAGCAGATGTCCTGCTTACCACCTACAACAGCTCCCGCGTACCGCGCCTGATTGGCCCGGCGCAATTTAATATCGTCGATTCATACGCTTATCAGGAACAAGAAAAAACTCTGGCAGAGCGTAAAGGGGATAAATTTAACGGGTACGCCATCACCCGCTCTGCAAAACCGGATCAAAACGTACTGCCCTATCTGATATCACCTGGCCGCTCGAAATACGACTCGCTGACCAAAGCGCAAAAGATGAAGCATCACCATATTTATCTGCAACCGCATGAGAATGGTGTATTTGTTCTGGTAAGCGATGCCCAGCCTACAAATCCTACTATTGCACGGCCTAACCTGGTGGAAAATCTGCTGATATGGGATGCCCAAGGCAAAGCCGTAGATGTATTTAGCCACCCGTTAACTGGCGTTTATCTCAATAGCTTTACCCTGGATATGCTCAGGAGCGGTGAAAGCAGCAAGTGTTCGATTTTTGCCAAGCTTGCCCGGTTGATGGTAGAGAACTAGCGGAAAATTTAGGGCGGTGTTTTTAGAATTCGTTATGTGTGAACCTAACTGATCTCCCCCCTGAAAACAGTACCAGTCTAAACTGAAGTCTCCGGTCTTTCTTCCTGCTCACAGAGAGGCTTATTACCATGAAAAAGACCCGTTATACCGAAGAACAGATTGCGTTTGCGCTGAAACAGGCCGAAACCGGCACCCGCGTCGGGGAAGTCTGCAGAAAGATGGGTATTTCTGAGGCCACCTTTTACAACTGGAAGAAGAAATTTGCCGGTCTGGGCGTGACGGAACTGCGGCGTCTGCGGCAACTGGAGGATGAAAATCAGCGGCTGAAGAAACTGGTGGCTGATCTGAGTCTGGATAAGGAGATGTTGCAGGAGGTACTGAAACAAAAGTTCTGAGGCCGGCTCAGAAGCGTCAGGCGGTACATTTTCTGCGGGAAGCTTACCGTATCAGTGTCCGACGGGGATGTGGACTGCTGATACAGAGCAGAACCGTTTACCACTGGCAGAGTCGGCGAGATGATCGGGCGATAACCCTGCGCATCAGGGAGATAGCGGAAACCCGGATCCGCTACGGTTGCCCGCGTATTCATATCCAGTTACGGCAGGAAGGCTGGCCTGTTAACCACAAGAAAACACACCGGATTTATTGTCTGGAAGGACTTAACCTGCGGAGAAAACGTCCGTGCAGGCATGTCAGTGCAGCACATCGCCAACAGCGTCCCATCCTGACCGGTGTCGATCAGTGCTGGAGTATGGATTTCGTGTCGGATAATCTGTTTAACGGACGGCGTTTCCGGGCGCTGACTGTAGTCGATAATTTTAGTCGGGAGTGTCTGGCGATCCATGCCGGAAAGTCGCTGAAAGGCGAGGATGTGGTCGGTGTGATGGAAGGGTTGCGGGTGCCGGGTAAGCGCCTGCCGGTACGTATTCAGACAGATAACGGCAGCGAGTTTATCTCAAAAAGTCTGGATAAATGGGCGTATGAACACGGAGTGACCATGGACTTCTCGCGCCCCGGGAAGCCGACAGATAACCCGTTTATTGAATCATTTAACGGCAGTCTACGGGATGAGTGTCTGAACATTCACTGGTTCCTGTCACTGGAAGATGCGCAGGACAAACTCGACAGCTGGCGCAGGGAATACAATCATGAAAGGACGCATTCATCATTAAATGACATGACTCCGGCTGAATTCATCCGAAGTCTCCGGAAAGACGAAGATCTCTGATTTAGCACTGCACTGATTTTGGGCCAGGGTCATAACTCCACACATAACGAAGCCCTCCACTTAACATTGATTTTTCGTGATAACCCTCACAAAACCAAAGCGATTTTTTATGGGGGCTTTAGTGGGGGCGCTGTTTACAAGAAATCGCAACAAAACCAATAACAAACAGTATGTTAATCGTGGATATGATTCCGAGTCCGGGCACCACTAATTCTTAAGAACCCGCCCACAAGGCGGGTTTTTGCTTTTGGATCTGACAATAACCTTCACGAAAAAAATTAGCTTATAAAGTCTGGGTGAATTACTCTCGCCACGTTAACGAGAGTAATTTTATTGATATTAATCTCCTGATACTTTACCCCCGTCCAAACTCCAGCCGCTGCACATTCACCATCCCAAGCTTCTCAGCAGCACTGACATCAATTTGTGTCACCCGCAGCGCATATTTTTCATCCAGTGCTTTTAACCATTTCAGCAGGTCATTAAACACCACAGGTTCTATCCAGACCTGAATATTCTCCCCACGCTCGGCTATCCGCTTGATGACCACCGAGTGCGCGGAAGCACTGTCACTGATGACCCGCGATACCTGCGCAGGCGTTGTTGTGGCAGATTTTCGCGCTGCAATAATATCCGGCGCGGCGTTCTTCAGTCGGGTGTTCATTGCCACCAGCTGCTGCAACATCGTCTCCTGTTGTTCTATCCGTTCGCTCAACGGCTGCCAGATGAGGACGTAATATCCGACGCTAAACAGGAACACCACCGCTGCCAGTAACATGCCCTTTTCACGCGGAGAACGCCCCGCCAGGTGTTGTGCCAGCCAGTGTTCGCTACGGCTTAACTGGCGTTCACGCCATTGCTGAAAATAGTGAATAAATTTATCGCGTAACATGTTATTTCCTCCGCAACGTTACGCCGCCGGAAACCGCATCGCCCTCTTTCTGTAACGCGTCCTGTTGCACAATAAAATCTGCCGCCAGCGCGGTACGCAGTTTGTCGAAGCTGGCAAAGTTCGCGGCCCGTAGCTGGAGGTGGAGCGTCTGGCGTTTTTGATCAAAGGTGAAACCACGCATCTCGATGTCGGAAAGTGACGCCGTTTTCAGGGTGCTGGCTATCGCTGATAACTCGGCAAGCAGATCGGTATCATCAGTCTGTGGGCGATATTTTTTCAGCGCCATCGTCACCTGAGAGCGTAAATTCACAATCCGCTTCTGCTCCGGGAACAACGTTAAGAACTGTTTCTCAGCCTGGGCGTGGCTTTGCGCCACCTGTTCGCTGACACTCCATAACGTCACGCCCCGTTCCACTGCCAACGCAACCAGAATCAGCAATATCGGCAGAATCATCACCCGCCAGCGCGCCCACTGTTTTCGGTAGCTGACGCGGGGTTGCCACGGCCCTGTTAGCAGGTTCCCTTCCGGTTCGCCATAAGTGGTAACGGCTGGCAGGACCGTAACGGTCAGGCGTTCAGCGTCTGCGCCAGCCCATGCAGATAGCTCTTCCGGTGCAATGCCGACTACGGTTAGCGAAAGCGGTAAATCCTGCTCATTGAGCTGTGCACGGAACATGACCGGAGCCAGCACCCGCCCGGCGCTCCATCCCCGACATTCATCGATGCGGCAGATAACCCGTTGCGCATCGCCAGCCATAAACCCACAAGGAATAGACATCCAGTCTGGCGCGACGGTAGCGCAGGTGATGCCGTTTGCCTGCAACCACTGCGCAATGTTGCGCATATGCTGTTGGTGAATCACTGCCACGGTTGCCAGTTGCTGGTCGATTTTCAACGGGGCGAAATGCAGTTCATCGATATCCTGGTTCAGCTCTTCTTCCAGCAAGGCGGGCAGAATAGTCGGTATCTGCTTGCGGGCGACATCAGGCAGTTCAACCTGCCAGACGCTGATCCATTCGCCGGGAATGTAGAGTCGAATCGCATCAGTTTGCAGCCATTGCTGGAGACGTTCGTCAGCAACGTCAGGCCAGATACCGTGTTCCACGTCGGGTGTACGGCGCTGCCAGCGGATGGTGTCGGAGGCGCAAAGCGGGAAAAAAATCTCAAGGATGGAACTCACTCACTTTCTCCTGTCTGATGCCAGAGAACAGAAAAGTGTTGTGGGCCCATGCGGACAATTAACGAGTTCATCGTCAGTTCAATCTCATTCACGGTGATATCTGAACGCAGCCAGAAGTAATTGCTGTCCACGCTCAGGACGGTTTTTAGCTGTTTTTTAGTACGCTCATCGACGTCAGCAAGTAGCGGCTGTGCAAGAAACTGATCGACATCTTCCCAGCCCTTCGCCGGACGTTGTTGTAATAACGCCCGCGCCTGAACAGGGCTTAACCACGGGTCAAACAGCGCCTCAAGAATCACACTTTGCGTGACGTCTAAAGTATTGATGTTGATTTGCTGGCGGGTCATCGGCAGCGCACAGACCAGCGGTTTCAGTTTTTGATAAAGCCCGGCGTCCATTCCCTGCACCACGCGCATCTCGCTGATATCGGCCAGCGGTTGATTGGCGGCGTAGAAAGGCACCGAGCGGGCGAGATATTCGCTGTCTTCACGGCCCAGACGCGTCTGCACGCTGCGGTCTTCATCAATAAACTCCCACAGGCTTTCGGCTATCAGTTCGGCCCGATAAGCAGGCACATCGAGGCGCGAGATCAGGGCAATCAGTTGTTGTAACGCGAGCGGACGCGACGCCGTCGTCGGCTGAGCGAGGACATTCAGGTTAAAGCACGCCTGTGCGTCACGCAGAGTGACGGCGATTTGCCCCTGCGGCAGTGGGAAAAAACGAGGGCCGGAAGCCCACGGCTGTGCCAGATGCACGCGCTTTTCATTTTTCAGGCTCAGACTGAGTGCGCTCAACGCCAGACTTTCTGCACTGGCGCTATACCACAGCGCCTGCTGGTACTCCTGCTGGCTGCGGGTTCGCCCAAGTTGTTGCTGCATCCGCCCGGAAAGCGTGATAGTCACCAGCATCATAACTGCCAGTAATACCAGCACCACAACCAGTGCCATTCCGCGTTTTGGTGGTGAGGTGATCATGATAATTGCGGCCCGCGTAACAACCAGATGCGTTCAATCTCGCCCCATTGCGGCGAATGCAGGGTCATGCGCACTGCCACAGGGATCGCCTGCACTGACGACCAGCTCTCCTGCCAGCGCGTACCATCATAGAACTGCAAGCGGAGCGAATCCGCCGGAATCAACTTTTGCATTGTCGGCTTCACGCTGCCTGCGGCATCGGTCAGCGGCCAGGCTAACCGTTCGAGATAGCCGTCATGAATGCGGTAACCGACGGTGAGCAGATTACTGCGTGGCAGACGCATCAACGGGTTAACCACGCCGCCACGCACAAAGCGCATCCCTTCACTCTCAGATGCCAGCACGCCAGCGCCAGCCAGTAACGCTGGTTCTCGCTGGCCCTGATCGCCTCTTACCGGACGCGGCATCATTTGGGTCAGATCGTGGGTCAGAAAACTCATCGTTTGCTGCATGAGGTTTAGTTTTTGATCGTGTCCGGTGACGGCGCTATTCACGCGCGTGACGCCGTTAGTCACCTGCTGCGCCATCAGTGCCAGCGAGGCAAAAATGGCAATTGCCACCAGCATTTCCAGTAACGTGAAACCAGCGCGAGCCCTTCTCACTGTTGGCCTCCCACGGCGCTAAACCAGGCGCGTCGTGACTGAATTACCGACGAAAAGTCTTCGTGAAGGCTGACTTCAATATCCACCGCCTGGAGCAGCGCGTTGCCTGTATTCTGCGGTGTGGTTCGCCAGTACCAGCGGCTTCCAGCCATATCGCTCTCGCCCTGATGCCTGACCGCCCGTTGTTCACGGGTCATCAGGTAGAGCAGCGCGGTCTGGTTTTCAGCCACCCAGCCTGCTACCGTTTTCTCCTCAAGAACGTGCTGATTACTCAGCGCACCGCTGGCAATCTGTAACACCGCCGTGGCAGCCAGCGCAAAAATCGCCAGTGCGAGCATCACTTCCAGCAAGGTAAATCCGCGCTTCATGGCATCCTCTCATCACATTGACTGAGGGATAACGCGCCATCGTGTGCCAGTTTTACCGCCCAACATGCGTTTTGCGCCGCTGAGTAGAAGCGCAGCGTACACGGTGTGGCGGGTTCAAAAGGCGAAAAACGGATCTGCGGCGTCTTCTTTTTCGCCTCTTTTTGCAACTCCAGTTCAATATCGTGCAGCGTCAGACGACGACGTTGCAGCTCCAGCGCATATTCCTTCTGCCAGATATCACTTCCGGGTTGTAACAGCATCTGCACCTGTTTCGGCACCGTAACCTGTGCCGATAACCGGGTCGCAGAAACGGGCAACCACTGCCCCTGACGACGTTGCATAAACTGGTATCCCGGCGGGTCGATTAGTACACCGAGTGTCTGCCCTTCGATCACTGCCCTGTCTTTAAACTGCGCAAAGCGAGTCAGAAAATCCTGCGCCGCTTTTTTCGCGGGCGATTCAGAATCGGTCGCAAACGTCTGTACCATGCCCGCACTGGCAAGGCCGATAAGGAAAATCACCAGCATGATTTCCAGAAGAGTGAATCCGCGTTCAGGCACTGATTACTGAAACTCCTGCAAATTCCAGTTACCGATATCTGCGCCAGCGCCTTCCCCGTTTTCCTGACCATCCGCCCCCAGGGTGTAAACATCAAACACTCCTTTTTCACCCGGGCTGAGATACTGATAATCATTGCCCCACGGATCCTTTGGTAGCCGTTTAATGTATCCACCAGTACGGTAGTTGCGGGAATCCGCCATATTGGCCGGTTGCTGGATCAGCGCCTCAAGCCCCTGTTCTGTGGTCGGATAACGCCCGTTATCCAGTCGGTACATATCCAGCGCATTCTCCAGCGCCACGATATCGCTGATGGCTTTTTGCCGATCCGCTTTCTCTTTATTGCCCAACAGGTTAGGCACCACCAGACTTGCCAGAACGCCAAGAATAACAATCACCACCATCACTTCCAGCAGGGTAAAACCTGCCCGTGGTTTTTGTGTGCGGGATAACGAATTCATGTGATAACTCCGTAAATTACATTCCAACCATATTGTTCAGTTGCAGCATCGGCTCGAGGATGGCGATGACGATAAACAGCACCACGCCCGCCATCATCACCACTAGCGCGGGTTCAAACAGCCCTAACGCCAGCCCCACCTGGGTATCAAATTCCCGTTCCTGGTTGACCGCTGCCTGCTCAAGCATGGTTTCCAGTTCGCCGCTCTGTTCGCCGGAGGCGATCATGTACAGCATCATCGGTGGGAACAGGCGCAACTCCGCCAGTGCAGCGCGCAGACTGCTTCCTTCGCGGACGCGATCTGCCGCCAGCAGCAGTTGTTGTTCGACATAGCGATTTGCCGACACGGCGGCAGCGGTCTGAATGCCTTCCAGTAGCGGAACACTGCTGGCGGTGAGGATGCTTAATGTGCGGGAAAACCGCGCCGTATTCAGCCCGCGCGCAACACGCCCCGTCACAGGCAGGCGCAGCAAGGTTTTATCCCAGCGCAGGCGCATCGCAGGATTTTTGAGTAGCCGTTGCCCCAACACCAGAAGCCCCAGCAATCCCGCCAGCCAGTAAACGCCGCTGGCCTGTAACGTGTCACTCATGGCGATAAGCGCGCGGGTGGTGGCGGGCAGCGCGTGTCCGAGGTGATCGAACTGTTCGATGATTTTCGGCACCACTGCCGTCAGCAAAATAGTGACCACGCCCGTTGCCACCACCAGCAGAACCAGCGGATAGAGCATGGCCTGCAATAGACGTGATTTCAGGCGCTGTCGCTGTTCGGTGTAATCCGCCAGGCGATTAAGCACCACGTCGAGATGCCCGGATTTTTCTCCGGCAGCCACCATCGAACAAAACAGGGAATCAAAGACGCGGGGATGTTCGCGCAGGCTGTCCGACAGGGTGTAACCTTCCTGAATCCGGCTGCGCAGCGCCATTCCGAGGCTTTTCACATGCAGTTTTTCACTTTGCTCACTGACCGCCTGTAAGCAGGTTTCAAGCGGCATTGCTGCCTGTACCAGCGTTGCCAGCTGGCGCGTGAACAGCGCCAGATCTGCCGCCGCCACGCGACGATGTGCGTGCCGCCGACGCTGCAACATTCCCCCTGCCGATGCATTCATCCGCGTTTCAATATGCACAGGAATGAGATCTTTACCGCGCAATAGCTGACGGGCATGACGTGCGGAATCCGCCTCAATCATGCCTTTGGTTTTGCGACCATTACGCTCCAGCGCCTGATAGTAAAACAGTGCCATTACGCCTCCATGGTTACCCGCAGAACTTCATCGAGAGAGGTTTCTCCGGCGCGCACTTTCTCAATGCCGTTGCTGCGGATACCCGCAGAGTGTTGCCGGACATAACGTTCCAGCTCCAGTTCCCCGGCCTGACGGTGGATCAAATCACGCAATGTGGCGTCTACCACGATCAGCTCATGGATGGCAGTACGTCCGCGGAAACCTTTGTGATTACAGGCGGGGCAGCCCTGCGGATGGTACAGAGTGACGGTACGCACGTCGGTAATTCCCAGCAGGCGTTTTTCTTCGTCAGTGGCAGGCGCGGGCTGGCGGCAGTCGGGGCACAGCGTGCGGACCAGTCGCTGCGCCATCACGCCCGTCAGACTGGAAGAGAGCAGGAAAGGCTCCACGCCCATATCCTGCAAACGCGTGATCGCCCCCACCGCCGTGTTGGTATGCAGCGTGGAAAGCACCAGATGCCCGGTAAGCGACGCCTGAACAGCGATTTCTGCGGTTTCGGTATCGCGGATTTCACCGACCATCACCACATCCGGGTCCTGACGCAAAATCGCGCGCAGGCCACGGGCGAAGGTCATGCCGACGCGAGTGTTAACCTGCGTCTGACCTATCCCTTCAATCATGTATTCGATGGGGTCTTCAACCGTGAGAATGTTGCGCGAGTGGTTGTTCAGCTCCTGCAATCCGGCATACAGCGTGGTGCTTTTGCCGGAACCCGTCGGCCCCGTCACCAGAAAGATGCCGTGCGGTTTGTGTAACAGCTGGCGCAACTGCGCGGTCAGTTGCTGACTCAACCCCAGACGCTCCAGCGTCAGGCGGGCCTGATTTTTGTCCAGCAGTCGCAGCACCACGCGCTCACCCCAGGCGGAAGGCATGGTGGAGACACGCACGTCAATCGCCCGGCCGCCCAGCAGCAGCGCAATACGTCCATCCTGCGGTACGCGCTTTTCGGCGATATCCAGCCGTGCCATCACCTTAATACGCGATACCAGCAGCGAGGCCAGTTTGCGCCCAGGGCGTAGCATTTCATGTAATGTGCCGTCAACGCGAAAACGGATCACCAGACTCTTTTCAAACGTCTCGATGTGGATATCCGAAGCGCCTTCTTTGATTGCCTCTGCCAGCATGGCGTTGATCAGTTTGATGATCGGCGCATCGTCATCACTTTCCAGCAGATCTTCCGTTTCTGGCAGTTCTTCCGCGAGGGTAAAAAAGTCCTCAGCAGAACCGAGATCTTCCATCAGCTGGCGAGCCTCGGAAGAGTCCCGCTGCCAGACCGCATTCAGCCGCTGTTCAAATTCGGCCTCGTCGATTTGCCGCAGCGTAAAGGGCGCGTTCAGCCCCCGCTGTAGCTCCTGCAAAACAGAGAGCGACAACGGATGAACATGGAGGATCTCCAGCGACGCTTCGCACCATGCCACCAGGCTAAACCGACGGCTGAAACTGTAGGGCAGACGCACGGTGTTAGCGGTGGTTTCCTGTGCTACAGGCACCATTAACGCGTTCTCCCGGCATTGAGGAATGCGCGTACTTCCGGCGGTAAGGCCTGGTTTTGCGCTGGCAGTACCGGCTGCGCGGTGTGCGGCATCAGGCTTAAGCCCTGCTCATCGCGATAGATCTGTTCGGCGCGCATATAGTTATATTTGCGCTGCGACACGCCGTCTGCCGCCATACCGTCACGCAGAATGGTCGGACGGATAAACACCATCAGGTTACGTTTTTCTTTTTTATCCGCCGTCGATTTAAACAGGTTACCAATCAATGGGATATCGCCCAGTAACGGCACTTTCGCCACACTTTCTCCCGCCTGGTCGTCCATCAGACCGCCAAGCACGATCAGCTCGCCATCGTTAGCCAGTACGGTGGTTTTCAGTTTGCGCTCACCAAACACCACGTCGAGGCTGGTCTGTCCTTCCACCTTCGAGACTTCCTGCTCAATCACCATCTGTACCGCGTTACCTTCGTTAATCTGCGGCGTGACTTTCAGCATGATGCCGACTTTTTTCCTTTCTACTGTATTGAAAGGATTGCTGTTATTGGAGCCAACGGTAGAGCCGGTTAATACCGGAACGTCCTGACCCACCATGAAGAAGGCTTCCTGGTTGTCCAGCGTGGTGATGCTCGGCGTGGAGAGCACGTTAGAGCTGGAGTCGTTTTTAACCGCCTGCACCAGCGCCATCCAGTCGCCTTTCACCACACCAACCGCCGTACCGCTAAAGCCGGAAAGAAGCTGGGCGAGCGTGGAGAGATCGCCGTTGGTATCCGGATTAATGGTGGTAGCGCCGTTTTCACTGATCACCGTCGAGCCTTTCTGCGGTTTCGCCTGAGAAATGGCTGCCCCCAGCGTACCAATAGGGATCTGCGTACCGTTAGCAAACTGCATTAATCCGGCATCTTTCGACGCCCACTGCACGCCGAAATTGATATTGCTACCTTCGGCAACTTCCACGATCAACGCCTCGACGTGCACCTGAGCACGGCGAATATCCAGTTGTTCAATCACGCTTTGCAGCGACTGCATGATGTCCTGCGGCGCAGTAACAATCAGGGCATTACTGTGTTTGCTGGCGGCGATGGAGACAACCTCACGCCCGCTACCGACGGTGCCTTCCGCCTCTTCTTTAGCCGCCGTGAGCGTGCCGCTGACCTGCTTCAGCACATCGA
>SKDY01000860.1_pt1 | contig 22026 bp, 22 predicted proteins | sample 4826591 | NCBI WGS metagenome assembly SKDY01 (sample SAMN11008823, study PRJNA524170) | human gut metagenome | biome: Human fecal sample; material: Feces; isolation source: fecal sample from pouch patient p10, p22 | host: Homo sapiens | place: Israel: Tel-Aviv | collected 2016-06-15 | reverse complement strand
TACAAGGTATAATTCCGATTAATACGGCCACAAGTAGACCAATAGGACAACTTTTTAAGGCACTAACCCACTAAAACTGTATATTTAAAGGCTACCTATGAAAACTTGACAGATACAAGACTAACTTATTTGTTGACAATTTCTGGTAATGATCTTAGAATATGAGCGGTTATAAATTTAATATTCGTTAAAGTAGTGAAAGTGCTTTGACCATGTTAGTGATATTTTTATTACTATGCATGGACTAGCACTTTTTTTGTTAGAAAGGAGTAAAGTAGCGATGGCAAATAGCGAGAATGATACGATTGCAGCAATTTCGACGCCGGTTGGTGAAGGTGGAATTTCCATTATCCGAATTAGTGGGGATGATGCGGTGAAAGTTGCTCAACGGATCTACAAAGGAAAAAATCTCGCCAAAGTAGCAACTCATACCATTAACTATGGTCATATTGTTGACCCTGATACGGATCAAGAAGTCGATGAAGTGATGGTTTCAGTAATGCGCGCTCCCCACACTTATACACGTGAAGACGTAATTGAAATCAACTGTCACGGGGGATTGTTAGCAACCAACCGTATTCTGCAATTGGTACTGAGCTTTGGCGCCCGGATGGCAGAACCAGGTGAATTTACTAAACGGGCCTTTTTAAATGGTCGTCTCGATTTATCCCAATCAGAAGCGGTAATAGATCTAATTCGCGCAAAGACAGATAAATCGATGAAGGTTGCATTAAACCAGCTTGATGGTGATTTGTCACGGTTAATTCGTAATTTGCGACAAGACATTTTGGATGTATTAGCACAGGTAGAGGTTAATATTGACTATCCAGAATATGATGCTGTTGAAGAAATGACTACGAAGCTCTTAAAAGAAAAAGCAGCGGACATTCAACAACGAATCCAAGGTCTTCTTAAAACAGCTAAACAGGGAAAGGTTTTGCGAGATGGTTTAGCAACGGCAATCATCGGGCAGCCAAATGTTGGTAAATCAAGTTTATTGAATTCCTTGCTTCACGAAGACAAGGCGATCGTTACAAACGTTGCTGGGACAACCCGGGACGTAATTGAAGAATATGTCAATGTCAACGGGGTGCCATTGAAGTTAATTGATACAGCAGGAATCCGCGATACAAATGACCAAGTTGAAAAGATCGGGGTAGAGCGGAGTCGCAAAGCTTTGGGCGCCGCTGACTTAGTACTTCTCTTGATTGATAGTTCAAATAAATTAACTGACGAGGATCGCCAATTACTTGAAGCAACCAAGGATAAGCAGCGGATCATCATCTTAAATAAGACGGATCTTCCACGCAAGGTTGATTTAGCGGAATTGAAATTACTAGCTGGCAAGAGTGCCGTTATTGAAACTTCAATCGTTAACTATGAAGGAATGGACCAACTTGGTGAGCAGATTGGTCACATGTTTTTCAACGAGGGAATTGAAAGCAACCAGAATAATGTAATGGTTACCAATGCTCGGCACATTGGTTTACTCCACCAAGCTAATGATGCTTTAAGCGATGTCTTAAAAGGAATTAATGATGGAATGCCAGTAGACCTGGTTCAAATTGATATGACCCGGTGTTGGGAATTATTAGGTGAGATTACTGGGGATAGTTACCAAGATGAGTTGCTTGACCAGTTATTTAGTCAATTCTGTTTAGGAAAGTAGGGAATAGAAGAATGAAGAGTTCAGAAGCATTGCAAACATCTGATGCCGTTCAATACGAAGCGGGATCATACGATGTAATTGTTGTCGGCGCGGGTCATGCCGGAAGCGAGGCCGCCCTTGCCGCAGCCCGGATGGGGAATAAGACCTTATTGGTAACAATTAATCTTGAAATGGTTGCTTTTATGCCATGTAACCCCTCTGTTGGTGGTCCGGCAAAAGGAATCGTGGTTCGCGAAATTGATGCTCTTGGTGGTGAAATGGGTCATAATATTGATAAGACCTATGTCCAAATGCGGATGTTAAATACTGGTAAAGGTCCCGCTGTCCGTGCATTACGAGCTCAAGCAGATAAACATGCTTATCACCGTGCAATGAAGCAGACGATTGAGGAAGAACCTAACCTTACTCTCCGTCAAGCAACTGTTGACCAATTAATCGTTGAAGATGGTGTCTGCAAAGGTGTTATTACTAATACAGGAGCTCGTTACCACGCTAAGACGGTTGTACTAACTGTTGGAACTGCGGCGCGCGGAAAGATCATTATCGGTGAATTACAGTATGAATCTGGTCCCAATAACTCTAAGTCAGCGGTAAAACTTTCGGAAAACCTTGAAGAACTTGGCTTTGATCTTGAGCGTTTTAAGACGGGAACGCCACCACGGGTTAATGGAAAGACAATCGACTATAGTGTAACGGAAGAACAACCCGGGGATAAGGAACCACATCACTTTAGTTTTGATACTCCTGATAGTGCCTATATTCCAATTAGCGAACAATTATCTTGTTGGTTAACTTATACAAATGAAGGGACCCATGCCATTATTCGGGAAAATCTTAGCCGGGCTCCAATGTTCTCTGGTGTTATCAAGGGAGTTGGACCACGCTACTGTCCTTCAATTGAAGATAAGATTGTTCGTTTTGCTGATAAGCCCCGGCACCAAGTTTTCCTTGAACCAGAAGGACGGGATACGGATGAATATTACCTTGACGGAATTTCGACATCAATGCCAGAAGAAATCCAACAAAAGATTGTGCACTCAATCAAGGGGTTAGAAAATGCAGAAATGATGCGTCCTGGATATGCAATTGAATACGATGTAGTTGCGCCGTACCAACTTCACCCAACCTTGGAAACCAAGATCATTAAGAATCTCTATACTGCAGGACAAACAAACGGTTCTTCAGGTTATGAAGAAGCAGCGGGTCAAGGATTAATTGCAGGGATTAATGCAGGATTACGGGCACAAGGCAAGAAACCATTTGTCCTTAAGCGTTCAGATGCATATATTGGTGTGATGATCGACGACCTAGTAACAAAGGGAACGAAAGAACCTTACCGTTTACTTACAAGTCGGGCAGAATATCGGCTAATTTTACGTCATGATAATGCTGATTTCCGGTTAATGGAAATGGGTCATCATGTTGGCTTAGTTAGTGATGAGCGGCTTGCTAAAATGGAAGAGAAGAAGCGCCAAGTCGCAGCTGAAATCAAACGATTAGAAGAAATTAAGCTCAAGCCAAGCGATGATAAGGTTAACGAGTTTATTGAAGCGCACGGCGATAATCGCTTAAAAGATGGAATTGCGGCAGCTGACCTCTTGAAGCGACCATACTTCGATTACCAAACGTTGGCCGAATTCATTCCGGCACCAGAACAGGACCTTGATCGTCATGTGATTGAGCAGGTTGAAATTCAATTAAAATATGCTGGTTACATCAAGAAAGAGGAAGTTAAGGTTGAACGGATGAAGCGGATGGAAGCTAAACGGATTCCGGATGATATCGATTATGGTGATATTGATGGTCTAGCAACTGAAGGACGTCAAAAGCTTGAAAAGATTCGTCCAGAAACTTTAGCCCAAGCTTCACGAATTAGTGGAGTTAACCCCGCTGATATTGCAATCTTGAGTGTTTACGTCCGTCAGGGGAAGTTTTCCAAGAAGGATCGTAAGTAAAATTTCCCGGGAAATAAAATCTGGAGAAACAGAGTAATGACTCCGCTCTCCAGATTTTATTATGGTTTTCTTAAAGCAAAGGGATAATATACTTAAGTTTGGCATTATATGGTATAATTTAGGTTCGAGTTTTAATAACGAATTTTAAATAACTATTTTGTGATCCGTGAATTTAAGAGAAAGAAGAGGAAATTTATAATGTGTGGGATTGTTGCATTTGTTGATAATGAAAAACCACAAATTAAAGACCAATTAATCAAAAAAATGAAGGACCGGATTATTCACCGGGGACCTGATGCGGAAGGTCAATATGTGGATGATGATGTAGCACTTGGCTTCCGGCGCTTGAGTTTTATTGATGTTAAGTCTGGTAATCAACCAATCTTTAATGAAGATAGCTCAAAAGCCATTGAATTCAACGGTGAAATTTACAATTTTGAAGAATTACGTGAAGAATTAATCAGTAAGGGTCACACATTTAAGACACATGCCGATACTGAAGTAATCTTGCACGGATATGAAGAATGGGGCAAGGATGTTGTTAACAAGCTGCGCGGAATGTTTGGCTTTGTTATCTGGGATTTTAAGACTAAAGAAATGTTCGGTGCCCGTGACCATTTTGGAATTAAACCATTGTATTACGCTAAAATGAACGGTACTTTCTTTGTTGGGTCTGAAATTAAGGCATTTCTTGATCATCCTAACTTTAAGAAGGAACTTAATAAAGAAGCGCTTAAACCATACATGACATTCCAATACCCAGTTACTCAAGAAACTTTCTTTAAGGGTGTTTACCGTCTTCCAGAAGGGCATTACTTCACTTATAAAGACGGTCAGTTTGAAATGACCCAATACTGGGACGAAAACTTTGAGCCAGAAGACGAGACGTTTGATGAAGCTGTTAACAAGATTGACGATGTTGTTAAGAATTCTGTTAAGGCGCATACCTTTGCAGATAAAGGAATTAAGGTTGGTTCATTCCTTTCTGCAGGGGTTGATTCAAGTTTAGTAACGGCTTTGATGCGTCCAGATAATACGTTCTCAATCGGATTTGATAGTACTTACGATGAGACCAAACAAGCACGTGAATTAGCAGCTAAGATGGGCTTGAAGAATACTGATGAAAAGTTGACTAACGAAGAAGCTTTCCACGCATTCCCAATGATTCAATACTACCTAGATGAACCTGATTCTAACCCATCTGTTGTTCCTTTATACTTCTTGAACAAGTTAGCAAAGGATAACGGCTACAAGGCCCTTCTTTCTGGTGAAGGTGCCGATGAATTATTCGCGGGATACATTGATTATGGTTTTAATACGAAAGTTAAGTTTATCCGGTGGGTAACTGACCAACTAAAGAAGATGCCTCGTGAACGCCGGTATAAGTTTGCTAAGTGGTTAGATGGAAAACACTTCCACGGCCAAGAGCATATGTACCGCAACTTAGCGCCAGCACGGGATACTTTTATTGGCCAAGCATACATTTTTAGTCCTGAAGAAGCCGCTGACTACTTGCAACCAGAATTTGATTGCGGACCAAGTATTGCCGATATTCTTAATCCGCTTTTTGACAAGATGGAAGATAAAGATATCGATGAAGTCGCAAAGAAGCAATATATTGACTTGCATCGTTTCATGCCTGGCGATATTTGCTTAAAGGCGGATAAGATGAGTATGGCTAACTCTGTTGAAATTCGGGTACCACTTCTTGATAAAGAGGTAATGAAAGTGGCTGAAACAACACCAACTAAGTATCTCTTTAACTACAAAGATACAAAATGGGCATTTCGGATGGCAGCTAACCGGCATTTACCGGAAGAATGGGCTACGCGGCCTAAGATGGGCTTCCCAACCCCAGTGCGTGCTTGGCTTCGGGAAAAGAAATATTACCAAGAAGTGCGTGAATTATTTGAACAAGACTTCGTAAAAGAGTTCTTTGATCAAGAAAAACTTCTAAAACTTGCCGATGATAACTTCGAAGGTAAGGTGGATGGTCGTCGTAAAATTTGGACAATCTACACCTTCTTAACGTGGTATAAGTTATACTTCATTGATAACTTCAAACCTGATGAATCAGGAATTGACCGCGCACAAAAAACGGCTACAACAGAAGCATAGAAAAATATTAAAGGAGGCTGGCGAAGGGCTGTAGGACTCTTCTAAGTCTCCTTTTTTGTTAATTGATAACCCTTATTTATTTTTATGATAAAAAATGAAATAATATAGGGCAGATTAGATTGAAGGAGAGTCATTTGCAAGATGGAATTGCATATTACACCTGCTTTAGCATTATTGCGCGAGCACCATTTATTGGATCATGTTAGTAATTTGACTGATTTTACCGCAACCAGCGTGTCCTATGATTCACGGAAGGTAAAATCAGGAACGTTATTCTTTTGTAAAGGAAATTTTTTGCCTAAATACCTAGCATCCGCTAAAGAAAAAGGTGCGATTGCGTATGTGGCTGAAAAAGAATATCCAGAAGGCGAAGGATTGCCAGCTATTATCGTAAACGACGAACAAAAAGCAATGTCTTTACTGGGGGCAGCATTTTACGGTTATCCACAAAATGATTTGTTCATTATTGCGATTACAGGAACAAAAGGCAAAACAACAACGGCTTATTTTGCTGACCATATTTTAGCCCAAAGTACAGCTGATCATATTGCCCTTTTTTCAACGCTTGATCGGATTCTAGGCAATAAGCCGGAAGATAAATTTAAATCTGATTTGACTACTCCCGAATCCTTAGACCTTTTCCATGATATGCGCGTTGCCGTTGATAATGGGATGACGCACTTAGTAATGGAAGTATCATCGCAAGCATACAAGAAAAACCGGATTTATGGTTTGAAGTATGATGTTGGAATTTTCTTAAACATTTCGCCAGACCATATCGGACGAAATGAGCACCCAACTTTTGCTGATTATCTTCACTGCAAGGAACAATTATTAGTAAATTCTGCTAAATGCTTAATCAATGCAGAAACGGAAAAATTTACCGATGTTTATTACACTGCTAAGGCAACTACACAACCAGAAGACATTTTCTTATTTGCACGGCGAGGAGCAAACATCGAATTACCTGACAATGCCCAAATAGATTTTGAATATCGAAATGATTTAGAAGATCTTCATGAAAGTGAATTTGAGTTGACCGCCTTAACTGAGAAAGCAAAGCAGTTAAACTTAGATGGCCGTTATAAAACGAGTGTCCCTGGAGATTATAATGAAGGAAATGCGGTCGCTGCAATCATTGCCAGTGGATTAGCTGGGGCGAGTGCTAACGATGCCGTAGAAACATTAAATCATGTTCATATCCGTGGTCGAATGGAAATGATTAACAGTAATACCCATGGAACAATTTATGTTGATTATGCCCATAATTACGCTAGCTTGAAGCGACTCTTGGCATTCTTAAAACGACAAACTAATGCTGGCAAAGTAACAGTTGTCTTAGGAGCGACCGGTGATAAAGGTATTTCGCGCCGTCCAGGGTTTGGAAAAGCTTTAACTGAAGAACAACCAGATGAAGTAATTTTGACGACTGATGATCCAGGGTTTGAGGATCCGATGACTATTGCCCGGGAAATAGATTCTTATATTGATCATGATAAAGTAAAACATATTCAATTTGAAATGGACCGCGAAACGGCGATCAAAAAGGCAATTGACGGTAGTGAAAATGATGATATTGTAGTCCTTGCAGGGAAAGGTGAAGATCCTTATCAAAAAGTTAATGGGGAAGATGTCCCTTACCCAACTGATGTGAAGATTGCACGTGATTATATTAATGAACTAGAAAGATAAAGAGGAGTGGGGATCTAATGAGTGAACAACCTTTTGTTCCATTGATTCTAGGTAGTGATTTCAACGCTTACGGAATGGCACGGTCGATGTATGAAAAATATGGGATTAAGTCGCAATTATATGCTCGACAACCATTGGCACCAACCCGTTATTCAAAAATTGTCGAGTTGCATTATAACGAACAATTACAATCACCAGAAGTGTTTACGAAGGTATTAATTGAAGCGGCAGATGAGTTTGCTAAGCAAGGCAAGAAGACCGTTTTAATTAGTTGTGGGGATGACTATACTGAATTAGTTGCGAAAAACCGTAAAGAACTTTCGCAGCACATGTTCTGCCCGTATGCTGATTATGATGAAGTGGCAACATTAACGGATAAAGAGAAGTTCTACAATGTCTGTGAAAAGTATGGTTTGCCTTATCCTAAAACCGATATTTTAAAACCGGACCTTGATTACAAGAACTATAAATCACCATTTGAATTTCCAATTGCTTTAAAGGCTGCTGATGCGGTGCAATGGCATAAGGGAAACTTTGAAGGGTATGAAAAGGCTTATATTATTAAGACACCAGAAAGATTAGCGGAAGTTCTGGAGATTATCTATGAGCATAGTCCATACAATGGCGACCTTGTTCTCCAAGAATTTATTCCTGGTGATGATAGTAATATGCGGACCATCAATTGTTATGTCGATAAAGATCATAAGGTAAAGATGATGTGTTTGGGTCACCCACTTCTTGAAGATTGTAATCCAGCAAATGTTGGTAATTATGTTGCGATTATGCCAGCATATGACCAACAAATCTATGACAACATCAAGAATTTCCTTGAAAGCATTGAATTTACTGGATTTGTTAACTTTGATTTAAAATATGACCGTCGTGATGGCCAATTCAAGGTATTTGACCTTAATCCTCGCCAAGGTCGTAGTAGTTTCTTCGTTTCATTAAATGGCTATCAACTTGCTACTTTCCCCGTTGAAGATTACGTTTTTGATAGCTTAAAAGATCAAGAGACGATTTATGGGAACAAGGATGAAAGCAACTACAAGTTATGGCTTGGGGTTTCAAAAAAGACTTTCCTTCAGTATGCTAAAAATAATGAAATTAAAAAGCAGGCTGAAAAGCTTATTAAAGAAGGCCGCTATGGAACAACTTTCCATTATGACAAGGACATGAATTTCATGCGGTGGTTAATGGAACAACGGATTAATCATAACTATCAAAAGAACTTCGAAAAGTACTTTGTCGAAAAGAAATAAAAATTAAAAGTGACTGTGACATAAGTTAAGTTACTTTCATAAAAAGCAAATACGCAGTACAACAATGGCCTCTAACGTCCGGCAAAACCGAACGTTAGAGGCCTATTGTTGCTTGCGGGGACTCCCAGAGGCTAGCTGCGCGTCGAAAAACGAAGTCACAAGTGCCTTCTGTCTCGCTCTCTTTTGACCCTTAATATCTTTTTGATGTTATTAAATGTGAAAATAATATATTATTTATTATAAATAACTTTTCAGGTTTTATTACTAGTTGTATGATTAATAACAGTTAAATAAAGAAATTGAGGAATTATAATGAAAGCATTTCGTGAAGCAATGAGTTGGATTATTCCCATTCTAATCGGGTTAATAATCGCATTAGTAATTAAGCAGTTTTTCTTCCAAATTGTTCGGGTTGATGGACCATCCATGCAACCAAACTTACAAAATAATGAACGAGTATTTTGTTTGAAAACTGCCAAAATCCATCATGGAAGTGTCGTTGTATTTGATGCTAATGGCGTTGATCCGCAAGTATCAGTTAAAACCGATTATGTTAAGCGAGTAATTGGACTTCCTGGTGATACTGTTAGCTCTAGGAATGGAAATATTTATGTTAACGGCAAAAAGATTAATCAAGACTACATTAGCAAAAGTCAACGAACAACCGGAACTGGGAACTGGACACTGCGTAGTATCTCAGTTCAGAACAGTTGGTTAAAGAATAATGGTGCCACAAAAGTTCCGAAAGGTGAATACTTTGTTCTTGGGGACCACCGGAGCGTTTCAAATGATGGTCGTTACTGGGGATTTGTACCTAAGAGTAAGATTGATGGGGTTGTAAAAGTTCCATCATGGACTGGGACAAAAACGACTCGCGAAAACGTTAATAAAGAATGGCAGCACTTCTATGATAAGTAATAATCAGTGGGTAAAAATACTGTAAGGAAGCTTTGATATGGATTACCAAATTCGGTTAGCAACAATAAATGATCTACCAGCGATTGTCGATATATTTAATCAAGCCATTCCGCTGCAAGTCAACGATGAGAGTGCACCGATCGAAGTTGCTGATCGACGTGAATGGTTTATGCAGTTTGACAGTACTCATCCAATTTGGGTCGCAACAATGGATGACCAAGTAATCGCCTGGTGTGCTCTTGAGTATTTTTATCCGCATCCCGCCTATGATCATTCGGCACAGATAGCTATTTATATTCATGAAGATTATCGACGGCAACATCTTGGCCGTGATTTATTAACATATGCGCAAAAACGAATTGAAGATCATCTAGATATAAGAACCGTAATTGCGTATATTTATATTGAAAATCAAGCAAGCTATCATCTTTTTACCTCCTGTGGGTACAAAGAATGGGGTAAGTTACCACAAATTTCTGAAATAAATGGTCAAATGCGGTCCCTTTATATGATGGGCAGGCATTTTAATGAGTAGCAAACTTTACGAGGTTGAGCAATTTTAAGCTTTAACCTCTTTTTTTATTATTCTGGTCAAGGCTTACTAGTTTACATTTATGGGAAAAATGACGACAATGGTTTTGTAGGAATAACTTGAAATGCGAAAGGACGGAGAACAATGATTTTAGATGAGACAATTACTCTTAATAGTGGTGTGAAAATTCCAAAGTTTGCATTAGGAACCTGGATGATTGATGATGACCAAGCAGCCGAAGCAGTTCGGAATGCGATTAAGATGGGATATCGGCACATCGATACAGCTCAGGCTTATGATAATGAGCGGGGAGTCGGTGAAGGTGTACGAACAGCCGGTATTGATCGGGATAAAATCTTTGTTACTTCAAAGATCGCTGCTGAACACAAAGATTATGATGTAACTAAAAAGTCGATTGACGAGACTCTTGAAAAGATGGGTCTTGATTATATCGACATGATGCTTATTCATAGTCCTCAACCATGGAAAGAAGTAAATCAATCTGATAATCGTTACCTTGAAGGAAATCTCGCTGCTTGGCGAGCCATGGAAGATGCCGTTAACGAAGGTAAGATTCGAACAATTGGCGTTTCTAATTTCAAAAAAGCCGATCTTGAAAATATTATTAAGAATAGCGATACCGTTCCCGCTGTTGATCAAGTTTTAGCTCATATTGGTCATACTCCATTCAATCTTTTATCATTTACTCATGAACATGACATTGCGGTTGAAGCATATTCACCAGTTGCTCACGGCGCTGCTTTAGACAACCCCGTAATTGAAAAGATGGCTAAAAAGTACAACGTTTCAGTCCCACAATTGTGCATTCGGTATGATTGGCAAATAGGAATGATCGTCTTACCAAAGACTACTAATCCAGAACACATGAAGGAAAACACTGAAATTGATTTTGAAATTTCTGAAGCTGATATGGACCTATTGCGGCGAGTAAAGCCATTAGACTATGGCGATTTTGATATCTACCCTGTTTACGGTGGAAAAATGTAAAATTAAATAAAAATGGTAGGTCTGTTTGAATGTAATCAGCATTCAAACAGACCTGCCATTTTTTTGAACTTAGGTTATTTTAAAACGGTTTCATTTTGGCGAAGATAGCAGTAGGATAATAACTATAAATATGAAGGAGTTAGGATTATGACCCAGACATTTATTAACGGTAAAATCTTTGTTGGTGATACTGAGGATCATTTTGTTAATAGCATGGTAGTTGAAGATGGAACGGTTAAACGAATTGGTGATAATTTACCTAATGAAGGCGAAGTGATTGATCTGCAAGGACAAACAGTTTTGCCAGGATTAATTGACTGTCATACCCATCCTAAATATATCGCTGATGCCCTCCATGGTGTTGCTTGTACCCCGCCAAATGTTAATAGTATCAAGGAAATGCAAGAAGCACTTCGTAACTCTCCTGCATATGGTCAAGGCGAAGATGGGTGGATTGAAGGTTGGGGTTTTGATGAGACAAAATTAGCAGAACATCGGAGTCCTAACCGTGATGATTTAGATGCTGTGTCAACAACGCAACCAATCTTTATTTATCGCTCTGACTGTCATTCTTCTGTCGGCAATTCTAAAGCCTTGGAACTTGCAGGAATTGATGAAAATACGCCTGACCCGGTTGGTGGGAAAATTGAACGATTTGCTGATGGACGACCAACTGGTTTTATGCGCGAAGTAGCTGCCTCGCAACTTCTTATTCGGGCTAAATCGGCACAAAGTTATGAAAATGACGTAGCTAATATGGTTAATAGTTCCGAACACTATCTTAAAGAAGGAATTGTGGCAATTGGTGAAATGATGGGCCGGATGAAGCCATATACTTCTTTAAAACTATACCAAGATGCAGTTAAACAAGGGTTTGGTCCTAAGGCTTCGATCTACTATGTTTTTGATGAAATTGATCCGCAGGTTGGACTGCAACCAAGCGGGGATGAAAAACTCCGCGTTGCTGGAATTAAAGTCTTTATGGATGGGAGTATTTCTGGTGAAACGGCCTATAATACTGATCCTTATCCATCGGGAAAAATGGGAGTTAGTTTGACTTCAGTGGAAAAGCTTAAGCGAGCAGTAAAGATGGCTCGTGATAATAAGCTTCAACTAGCTGTGCATGCGATGGGCGATAAAGCAATTCAAACAGTAATTGATGTAACAAAAGAGATGGAGCCATGGCTAACAACGATGCCATCAGTAAGAATTGAGCATGCCTCCTTAATGACTGATCAAATGTTTGCAAAGATTGCCAATAGTAAAATGAACTATGCGTTAGTCACGCAACCAATCTTTTTCTTTGCAGAAGATGAATCCTATCGGCATTACCTTTCTCCAGCACAGTTTAAATTAGCTTACCGCGTCAAAACAATGTTAAATTCTCAAGCAATGTTAGGTTTGAGTTCGGATGCCCCATGTACGCCATGGGCAGAACCTGATAGCCCGTTTTATAGTATTTATGCGGCTGTAACGAGAAAGGCAGCTAATGACGATATTGTTAACGCAGAAGAAGCAATTACAGTTCCACAAGCTATTCTTGGTTATACTCGGGATGGTGCTAAGATTGGCGGCTTTGATGATAATGGAACGCTTGAAGTAGGAAAGGCAGCGGACTTTGTTATCTTAAATGATGATATCTTTACAGTTGCTCATAGTGAACTTAAAAATATTCACGTGAATGAAACTTGGATGGCGGGGAAGAGAGTTATGTAGTGAAGATGGTTCACGAGGCAGTTAAAAAAATAAGTTAAACAGAAAGTAGAAGTGATGCTAGGAAAAATTCTTAACATCACTTTTTAAATTAAATTAGATTTTTGCAAAAAACCACGTAATTTTTTAAGTCCTGTTTCTAACTCATCAAGTGACTTATTTGCGGACAATGAAACACGGAGAAAATGGTCATTTGAAGAAGCGTTAATTTGAAAACGATCAGAGCCAAAACAACGGATATTTATATCAGCAAGGGCTTGTTCGATTTTGGCTGTATTTTGAATATTTTTAAGCGGTAATCGACGAAAAAAGGCATAATCGGTTAATTGGTTTGTAGGAGCAGTCGGGAAATATTGTTCAAAAAGGATATTAGCTTGTTTGGCAAGGGTGACTTTATTTTGAATGATTTGTTGGACGACATGCTCTTTTATTGCCATGGATGCAATTGCTGTATTGAGTGTTGACGTTTTGACTGTTGTATTAAAGAAGCCATTTTTAACTTGCTGGGCTAGCTGTGCTGGAAAAACTAGATAACCAACACGGAGTCCTGATGCAAGAACTTTTGACATGCTGCAAACGTAACAAGTCTGGTCTGGTAGTAATTCCATTATTTTGGGTGGCCGTTCTGGATTGAGTTTACTAAGAAAACTTAAGTAGTCATCTTCAATTATTTTTAGCCCATATTCTTGCACAAGCGTTGCGATTTCTTTCCGGCGAGCTACCGAGAGAACAGCGCCAGTCGGGTTACTATATTCCGGCATGATATAAAGGCCAGCTAGATTATTGTTTTGACAAGCGTGTTTTAATGCTTCAATATTCATCCCGCCTTGATCATTTTTTATTGCTACTAAATGGAGATTGTTTAGTTGCGCGGTTGCAATCAGGTTGGCATAGGTAAATTCGTCGACAGCAATCTTATCGCCACTTGAAAATAAGGTCATTAACAGTAGTGTAAGTGAGTTTTCTCCTCCCGCTGTAATAAGGATATGTTGAGTAGGAGTTAATCTCACACCAAGCCAGTCAAGATAATGCCCAAAAGCCTCATTATCAATCGGACGCCCGGTTGGTGAATCATAGGTTAGAAGTTGCGAGGCGCCTTGCTTAACGGTGTTGCTAAGAATATTGTCAAGGAGGTGGTTTGTCTGCTCAAAGGAAGCAACAAAGCCAAGGTCGATGGTACGGGTCAAAGGAGAATTGGCAGTTAACGGATCGATACCATTTGAGTTAACGAAGGTTCCTTTACCATGAATTCCATAAGTTAAACCAAGTTGCGCACTTAATTTGTAAGTACGAGTAACGGTGGTGAAATTAATGTCGAGATAATCGGCGAGTTCGCGTTGCGGAGGCAGTTTCGTTCCGGATGTAAGAATTCCACGCTCAATCGCTGATTTTAGTTGGTCAAGCAAGCTCTTATAAATTGGTCGCGTCAGCTTATTTTTGTCGGGGTACCAGGTAAGCTGATAGTGGGAGAAATCATTAATGGGCATAGTTAATCACTCCAATATTGTAATCCATACAATTAATTCCTTGTATGGATAAAATACTCCTGTTTAAAATAAATTCAAGTTATTTTAAGGAGGGAGAATTCGACCATGAGAAAGGAAGTACGTTACGCTTTTCAAAAAACTAGTCCGGTAATGCTTGGCTTTTTATTTTTAGGCGCCAGCTATGGGATATATATGCATAAACTGGGCTTTAATTTTTTATATCCGTTATTAATGGCTGCGACCATTTTTGCTGGATCAGTCGAATTTGTAATTGGTAATCTTTTAGTCCAGAGTTTTCAGCCATTGACTGTTCTTATTTTAACTGCCCTTGTTAATTCACGACATATTTTTTATGGCATTACGATGTTAAAAAAATATTCCAATACGGGAAAGTTAAAGCCGATTCTTATTTTCGGAATGTGTGATGAGTCTTTTTCCTTAAATGCAACGTTAAAAGCACCAGCTGGCCTCGATCGCTCATATGTTTATTTTTACATAACCGCGTTCAACTATTTTAGTTGGGTAGCTGGTGCAGGTTTAGGTGGTCTCCTTGGGGGAATGATTAACTTAAACTTAGCAGGTTTAGATTTTGTAATGACGGCGCTTTTCATTGTTTTGTTTACAGAACAGTTGAAAAATGCCCGAACTCAGCGTGATGCTCTGATTGGTTTAGTATTTGCAATTATTTGTTTACTATTTTGCAACAAGAATGCTTTCCTATTAGTGACATTAGTAACGCTTGTCGCGCTATTTTCATTAAATTACTTAATTACGAGGAGAAAAAATGACATTAACTGAACAAATTATTTCAATTTTAATCGCCGCAGTCGTCACGATGGCAACCCGCTTTATCCCATTTCTGATTTTTGACCAGTCAAAAGAATTATCACCTTACCTGGAAGAACTAGGGAAATTCCTCCCAGCAGCAATCATGGGAGTATTAGTAATCTATTGTTATCGGAATATTTCTTTTGCTGAGCCTAGTAAGGCATTATTAGAAATCGTTGCCGGCTTAGTAACATTATTTATTCACCTTTGGAAAAGAAATATGCCACTATCAATCTTAGTCGGAACTGGCTTTTATATGGTGATGCTGAATTTGTTTTAATGAAGCTAAATTATGATTCGTAGTTTAGTTTTTTTTAGTTATAATATTCTTGAATAAAAAGGGGCGAGCTAAAATGACAGCATTAACTGAAAATATGTTTGCAATCTTTGACCAGCCAGAATTTTCCTTTAAGAAGATTAAAGAAACTCATTCACCAGAAGAAGTTGCAGACCTAAAAGAGAAGTTTAAAGCAGTTTGGCAAGTGTGGAAGAAGGTAAATCAAACTGTCGCTAGTCAACTACCAACGGGTAAATTTGCGAAGGTTCACGTTGAGAGTTGGACGAATGGCTGGAACCTGCGTGATCATTACTGGGCCTCTTATCGTTTAGCATTATTAGCAGAATATAATCCCTGTATTGGGGTGATGCTTGATAAAAAACAGTTACAGGTCTACCTCATGTTTCAACATTATAAGAGTGAACAACGACAAAGTACGCCAGATGAATACAACAAATTACTGGATAAAGTACCAGAATGGGCTGATAATATTGACGCCACTCACTGGTATCTTTGGGATAAGGATGAGATGGAATTTTCTGATCATCTGTCACTGTCTAAATATCTTAATAATCATGATGTTCAGCAACAGTTTAATACTGAGGCCCGACAAACAAGTTTCTTACTTGGAAAGTTTGCATTTCGGGGAAAAGACCAAGTTGATGATATGGAAGAATATATCGATTCAGCTATTAGGCACCTTACCCCACTATACGAAGAATTGAAGTGAAGATGTAACGGGGATGCTAAGTAGAAAAGATATTGAGGTGTTTTAGATGAAAGAGAATTCCCAACAATTACAACAAGATATTAAACATGATTGTGAAATGATTGAATCATCATTTGATAGCAATAGGTTGTTTACCCCTAAAGAGATGAAAGAACGATTTGAAAAATTCGGCTGGGGAAAACATGAAAATTAAGTACAAGCTGAATGAAATAATTAATTTGTAGCATAAAAGGCACCAGAAGTCGTAGTTATAACTTCTGATGCTTTTTTTGTTCACCTATTAATAGTGTTTTTAATTGTTTTTTACCGGAATACGCAATACCGTTTTTAGATTTTCAACCTTCGTCCGCCGGGGATCTGATAAATAAATTTCATGATGGTGGCGATCATCGTTAATATCTACTTGTAAACCATGTTCCTCAATAAACTTATGTATTTTGTCGATCGTTGCTGGTTCATCATCATATGACCCGATATGAAGTGCTTGCACACAGAGGCCTTCTTGCATTGACAGGAATTCTACGTTATGTAAATCAAGTTGCTTTTTTTCGCTAGCCTCTTGAATTGCCCAGTCAAAAACGTCTTGAGTAACAAAGTCGGGAAGGCGAATCATTGCAATGAAATTGAACATTTCTTTGTGAGCGTAGTCAATTCCAGTGATACCATCTTGCCACCATAGTCCTTCTAGTGGGGGAACAACAAAATCAAAATAATCTGGAATTTGGTAGGTGCCTTTTTTGCTCATTTTAATGGTATAAGCAACAGCGTAGAGCTTTTCAATTGCTTTTTTATACTCACTATTTTCCTGATTAGGATCCCCATGTCCTCGCACAGTAAGATACTTCATCGCTGGTACATTGATTAAGCTAGGATTCTTTCCAGGGACATATAATTCTTTCTGCTCTTTTCTGAAATTATAAGCCATCTTGTCACTTCCTATGTTTTTATTCTAGCTCAACTTTTTTAATGTTGCCTAGCGCAGTGAGATCGGTAAAGACGTTTTCTGCTTTGAAGCCAGATCTTAATTCACCATAAAGTTGACAGGAGATTTTCCGTCTCCATAATCATAGATCGAATATTTGAGCGGAACTTCAAAATATTTTTTGTTTAACTGAGTGATAAGTGCATGCAAATCATCAGTATTTTCTTCTAATTGAATAAAGCAGGAAAATCCTTTACCTTGTCTGAGTGCAAACTGATCTAGATATTTTCCGATAACTTCTGCTAAAAGAACGCAACAGGTGCCGATAATCCCAATACTGTATAAACCACTACCATAGGCAAGACCGATTGCGCCGGTAACCCAAATTCCAGCTGCCGTGGTTAAGCCATCAATTATTTGATCATGACGATTAATGATTGTCCCAGCGCCTAAAAAACCAATCCCGCTAACAACTTGAGCGGCAATCCGTGATGGGTCGACGTTCCAATTACTATGGGCAACTTTCAGTAAATCAAAAAAGCCATACTTAGAAATAATCATGACCATTGCTGCCCCTACCGCAATTAAGGCATGGGTCCGAATTCCCGCCATTTTAGCCTTGCTTTTTCGCTCAAACCCAATGATTCCACCGCACAAGGCAGCCATGAGCATCCGTAAACACCAATCCAGCCTAAGCAACGATTACCCCTCCTTTACCAAAAATCAATTATTATCAATTTTATTAGCCTAACTGTACTATATCGCGTTTAAGTGTTTAAAGCCAAAAAGAAAGCTGAAAGAAATAACATTTTCTCTCAGCCTTTAACTATTATTCATATACGGAACGTTTTAGGACGCCCACGAATGGAAGATTACGGTAAAGTCCATTAAAGTCTAAGCCGTATCCGACAATAAATTCATTTGGTACTTTAAAGCCAACGTAATCGGCTTCAACATCAACTTCACGACGGTCTGGCTTATCGAGTAAGGAACAGATTTCAATACTCTTCGCGCCACGATCAGCGAAAAGATCAGCGAGATACTTTAATGTATGGCCAGTATCAATAATGTCTTCCATAATAATAACTGGTCGATCCTTAATATCGTGGGAAAGATCTTGAATTAATTTAACTTTTCCAGTGGATTCTGAACTTTCTTCATAACTAGAGACATCGACATAATCAACGTTTAGCTTGAAATTAAGGCGCTTCATCATTTCACTAGTGAAAATCATTGCTCCTGTCATTACGGAAACTAAAACTGGAAATTCATCTTGGTATTTTTCAGTAAGGGTATTGGCAAGTTCATCTAAGCGTTGGTTGACTTGATCTTGAGTATATAAAACTTTTTCGACGTCGTTATTCATTCTAGCTCTCCCTTGATAATGTTCGTCATTTACGAACTGTTTTTGCGGTTTTTATTTATTGACGTTAGAATTCTAACATAAATCGAATGAATTTAAAGTGTTCTAGCAAGAAAAATCAGATTTTTGTTCTGCTTTGTAAGATGAGGCATAAAATTTGTATAATACAGGTAGATATTTTTTGAAAACGGATGCCTGGAAGGGATACTTATAATTATGAAAAAAGTTAACTTATATATTTTTTTGACGCTCTGTTCCTTTGCCATCTTCTTATTGACCACGCCATCAAAGATAAAGGCAGAAGTAGTTGACAAGCAAACGCAACATCAACTTCAAGATTATATGAAGAACCATCATATTAATGGGGTGATGCTAGTTAATGGCAAAGATGGGAAGCCAGTTACCATTGAGAATAATGAAACCACGAATAAGGATCAAATCGTAAAGGCGGATCGACTATTTCCCACGGCATCGCTTCAAAAGATTGTAACGGGAACCGCTGTCTACCAATTAAGGCAAAAAAAGCAATTAGATTGGGACACTTCGCTAAGTAAGTATTACCCGCAGATTGACGGTAGTAAAGAGATTACAATTCGGGAATTAATGAACCATACCAGTGGCTTGATTAATAATGATCGTCCATTTGAACCACTTAGAGGCCAAAAAGCCCAAATTGCTTATATGCTTAAACATCTCAAGTATGATCATACGCATACATGGGATTATCAAGATGTTGATTATGAAATCTTGGCAGCCATTATTAGTAAGCAAACGCATCAAAGCTATAATACCTATATTCGAAAAAACTTTGCTAAACCGCTCCATCTTCACCAAATTAAAGACTTTTCTGAAGTTTCAAAAAAGGAAATTCCACAACCTATGGATCCAACAGTTGATTGGCACCGGGTAACTGTAACGACCTCCTCAGACTTTGGAGCAGGGAACCTTTTTATATCGCCAAATGATTACTGGAAGTTTGTATATAATGAGGTGCTGAAAGATCCCAAAATGATCAATGAATACTACCAACAGGCGCAGCATCAAGAAGTTGCCTATTTTGGTGGAGTCTACTTTGATGGGGACGTTATTCGCGCAAATGGGAGTATTCCTGGATATAACAGTTGCTTTGTCGCTGATTACAAGACAAAACGAATGATTATGCTATTCTCTAATAATATCGATTATCTAAAATTAAAGGCAACGTCGGATGATATTCTCCATAATTATATGGAACACTAAATCGCTAAATAAAAATTCTCTAAGTCTTCATCAAACTAAAGGACTTAGAGAATTTTTTTGATGTTATAGCTGCTTATTTTCGCAAGAATTTATTATCCTTATCCGGTAATTTTTCTGGGATAAAGCGTTCTGCATGCATGTGTAAATTATATTTTTCACGCAATTTAGCTAATTCCGCCATCATCGGTGAATCATGATCAGCGTCTAATGCTTCTTGACTTTCCCAGGTGTCAATTAAAAGAATCGTATGGGGATCATCAAGTGGTTGAAAGTATTCGTATTTTAGATTACCAGGTTGTTGACGAATTTGATCCGCAATTCCCCGCTCTTCCATTTCCTGGGCAAACTTTTTAGCATTATCACCCTCACCAGTGTAGTAAAGATTCATTGTAAAACTCATGGTTATTCCTCCTATTTTTCTATAGATCAATAATTTCTGGTTCAAAATCAATCTGCTTAAGAAATTTGAACAGGTCATCTGTCTTAATAAAAATTGTATGAGTATTTTCATTGGGATGGAAAGTCTGAATTGGTTCGTCGACAATGTCCTTGTCAAAATATACCTTTACATTATGAGCTTCATTATTCAGCAGGCCAAATGGTGAAACAATTCCTGGTGCTAAGCCAAGCTGTTCTTGTAGATACTCTGGTCGGGCCATTGAAACTCTTTTAGCTCCAGTTAGGGCCATAAATTCATGAAAGTCCATCGGTTTTTTGTCATCCATAATCACCATGTAGAAATTCTTTTTCTTCCCTTTCAGAAACATGGTTTTAGTTCGAACACCTTGATGACCAGCGATATATGCATCAGCTTCTTCAGTGGTGTGAGCAGCAGGGTGATCAATCACAGTATAATCAGTTATGCCGAAATTCTTTAGGGCATCTTTAACTTGTTGGTAAGTTCCTAATGTCATAATTTCGCTCCTTAATTAAATCACTTGTCATGAAACGCTTACATTAATTATAAAGCAAATTAAGCAATTAGATGAGCCAATATTTTTTCTGTAAAACTTGTTGCAATTAATACTAGGGATCGAACTTAATATTTTTATGGAAGAAATTTTAATCGAAGCTCTTGTTACTTAGTAGGAAATGTCATAATAACCATTATTATTTATAATCACAATATGTTATTATATGATCATGAGGTGATTATAATGAGTTCGAAAGTTCAAGTAAACATTGATCCAGAATTAAAACAGTCAGCGGAGAATATTATAAAAGAAATTGGTTTAACCCCAACAGCTGTAATAAATGGAATGTATAAACAAATAGTTGCCACAGGGAAAATACCTCTTAGTTTTTCTTTGACATCAAGACAAAGGGCGGAGTTGGAGTTAAGAGAAGTATCCAAGAAAATTCCAGTTCGAGAAATTAAGACAAAAGAGGAACTTGAGGAATTTTTTAATGAGGACTAATCAAATTTATACTGCTTATGTATCTTGGGGTTTAGATGGGAAAAGGCGTCCAGTTTTGATCGTAGAAGATAAAAATAAAAATGTCTTTTACTATAGAATAACAAGCAAATACAAAAATAAGTCTGAGAGAATTAAGAAAAATTATTTTCCTCTTATGGATTGGAAAATAGAAGGACTTGATAAGCAGTCATATATTGATGTGGGAGATATTATTAAGCTTTCAAAAGAACATGTGTCTTTTAGGCTTGTTGGAGAATTGTCAATACGTGATATTGAAGCGCTGGTAGAATTTATTCGCAATCGATATGAGATATAAAGACAAAAACGTCGCAGAAAAATTCTGTGGCGTTTTGTTTTGCAACTTGCGAAGAAATTAAAGCATAAACGCATAGAATCACAGTAATTTACCACGACCCTATGCGTTCAAATTTTAGTTACTTAACCAAATACCGTAACCAGACCGCTCCATCATCAAAACTTGCAACATCTTTTAATTGCAGAGCGATTGGACGACTGCTTTCTGGACGGCCATCAAAAAGACTCGGCTGACCAGTTCGCCCATCGGCACCAGCACCAATTAAAATGCTGATTTCATCAACTAATCCAGCTTCAAGAAAACCACCGTTGATTTTTCCGCCGCCAACAATTGCTAGACGATTAATATTGAATTCATCAGTAAGGATTTCCATTGCCTTGGCTAGATCAATTTGATCTTTCCCAGATGCGATCCATGAAATATTTTGGCTGTTGAGGTAATCAAGGCAATCTTTCGTAATTTGTTCACTCGTAACGATTTAGAAAAAGGCCTCTTTTGCCTTAAGATGTAGGCGTTCAAGCCAAAGTCAATAAGGGAAAAGAGGTAATAAGAATATGGTTAATAATTAAACAAGTTAAC
>SKDY01000857.1_pt1 | contig 22059 bp, 10 predicted proteins | sample 4826591 | NCBI WGS metagenome assembly SKDY01 (sample SAMN11008823, study PRJNA524170) | human gut metagenome | biome: Human fecal sample; material: Feces; isolation source: fecal sample from pouch patient p10, p22 | host: Homo sapiens | place: Israel: Tel-Aviv | collected 2016-06-15 | reverse complement strand
GTTTTATGCTGGAAGAGAACGTCGTCAGCACCAAACCGCGTTTCCACTTTATCGCGGATAAACAAAACGATATTTCGTCGATTGTGGTGGAACTGGATTACCCGGTAGATATCAGCGAAGTTTCCCGCGTGATGGAAAACCTGCTGCTGGAATCGGCGGATAAACTGCTGCGTTACAAAGGGATGCTGTGGATTGACGGCGAAGCTAACCGCCTGCTGTTCCAGGGCGTCCAGCGCCTCTACAGCGCCGACTGGGACAGACCGTGGGGCGATGAAAAACCGCATAGCACGATGGTGTTTATCGGGATTCAGTTGCCGGAGGATGAGATTCGGGCGGCGTTTGCGGGGTTGAGGAAGTAAGGGGTTATGGGCCGGATAAGGCGCAGCCGCATCCGGCCTGATATTTCACTCAAAATAGTCCATATCCAGTTTCGGCACCTTCAACAAACGTGAAGAAACCCCTACTTCGTTTTCGATCATTAAGTGCACCAGGCGTTCCCCATCAACCAACACCATACCCTCGACGGATTGAGCAAAGTCACGCGCCTGAGACGTAAATCCAGAAGTGGTAATAAACACCCCACGTTTCGCCTTTTGCCCAGCCAGTGCGCCGTAAAATGCCTGTAATTCTGGCCTGCCTACAGTGTTCTGCCAACGTTTTGCCTGAACATAAACTTTCTCCAGGCCAAGTTTATCAAGCGATATCACACCATCGATGCCACCATCTCCAGTACCGCCAACACGCTGCAAATCATCACGGTGGCCGCCATACCCCAGGCGATGCAAAACATCCAGAACAATGACTTCAAAGCGCGAAGGAGAAACCTGCAATAAGTTTTCCAGAACCTCATCAGCCACCGCATCACGAAGCTCTTTTAGCGCCTGATCTAACCGATCGTCCGGGCTGCTCTTTGCTAGTTCTTCATGATCGGGAGAGTCGGCTTTCGGATCTAAATCGACGGCATCCGGCCGTGACTTAAGTTTGACATTCACAAAATCGAAGGCCAGATGGTTCGTCTCCTGCTCCGTCATTGGCTGGGGATGAGACGCAACCCAGTCAAAACCCGCAGGAGTCAGGCACCATTTGCCACGCGACAAACTTTGCGACAACCCGGCACGTTTTAAACGGTCATGTGCCCAGCCTGCACGATTTTTATAAACAAGTTGTCCGCTGGTAATGACTTTCGCTCGCTGGCTGTCATCCAGTCCTAATGCATCCGCGGCAGCCTCATGAACATCACGCGCGGCTGCACCTTCCGGTTTTGTCGCCAGATAACGCAGAACAGGTTCAATAAATTTGTCATAGGTAGGAACCGTCATAGTACATCCTTGCAGAATCAGGTAGATGTTTTTCGGCTACTATAACACTACCAAAATAGACGAACACGTTAGAAATGAGTCAGTTGCTGTGACTCCGGTCATTGTCCGGAAAGGTACAGAAAGCTAAGATAAGACGTTATGGGCCTTAAATATTTGGACAGGCCCACACAGCAATGGATTAATAACAATGATGAATAAATCCAACTTCGAATTCCTGAAGGGCGTCAACGACTTCACTTATGCCATCGCCTGTGCGGCGGAAAATAACTACCCGGATGATCCCAACACGACGCTAATTAAAATGCGTATGTTTGGCGAAGCCACAGCGAAACATCTTGGTCTGTTACTCAACATCCCCCCTTGTGAGAATCAACACGATCTCCTGCGCGAACTCGGCAAAATCGCCTTCGTTGATGACAACATTCTCTCTGTATTTCACAAATTACGCCGCATTGGTAACCAGGCGGTGCACGAATATCACAACGATCTCGACGATGCCCAGATGTGCCTGCGACTCGGGTTCCGCCTGGCTGTCTGGTACTACCGTCTGGTCACTAAAGATTATGACTTCCCGGTGCCGGTGTTTGTGTTACCAGAACGTGGCGAGAACCTCTATCACCAGGAAGTGCTGACGCTAAAACAACAGCTTGAACAGCAGGTGCGAGAAAAAGCGCAGACTCAGGCAGAAGTCGAAGCGCAACAGCAGAAGCTGGTTGCCCTGAACGGCTATATCGCTATTCTGGAAGGCAAACAGCAGGAAACAGAAGCGCAAACCCAGGCTCGCCTTGCGGCGCTGGAAGCACAGCTCGCCGAGAAGAACGCGGAACTGGCCAAACAGACTGAACAGGAACGTAAGGCTTACCACAAAGAAATTACCGATCAGGCCATCAAGCGCACACTCAACCTTAGCGAAGAAGAGAGCCGCTTCCTGATTGATGCGCAACTGCGTAAAGCAGGCTGGCAGGCCGATAGCAAAACCCTGCGCTTCTCCAAAGGCGCGCGCCCGGAACCCGGCGTCAATAAAGCCATTGCCGAATGGCCGACCGGGAAAGATGAAACGGGTAAACAGGGCTTTGCGGATTATGTGCTGTTTGTCGGCCTCAAACCCATCGCGGTGGTAGAGGCGAAACGTAAAAATATCGACGTTCCCGGCAAGCTCAATGAGTCGTATCGCTACAGTAAATGCTTCGATAATGGCTTCCTGCGGGAAACCTTGCTTGAGCACTACTCACCGGATGAAGTGCATGAAGCGGTGCCGGAGTATGAAACTAGCTGGCAGGACTCCAGCGGCCAACAACGGTTTAAAATCCCCTTCTGCTACTCCACCAACGGGCGCGAATACCGCGCAGCAATGAAGACTAAAAGTGGCATCTGGTATCGCGACGTGCGTGATACCCGCAATATGTCGAAAGCCTTACCCGAGTGGCATCGCCCGGAAGAGCTGCTGGAAATGCTCGGCAGCGAACCGCAAAAACAGAATCAGTGGTTTGCCGATAATCCCGGCATGAGCGAGCTGGGCCTGCGTTATTATCAGGAAGATGCCGTCCGCGCGGTGGAAAAGGCAATCGTCAAGGGTCAACAAGAGATCCTGCTGGCGATGGCGACCGGTACCGGTAAAACCCGCACCGCAATTGCCATGATGTTCCGCCTGATCCAGTCCCAGCGTTTTAAACGCATTCTCTTCCTTGTGGATCGCCGTTCTCTTGGCGAGCAGGCGCTGGGGGCGTTTGAAGATACGCGTATTAACGGCGACACCTTCAACAGCATTTTCGACATTAAAGGGCTGACGGATAAATTCCCGGAAGACAGCACCAAAATTCACGTTGCCACCGTACAGTCGCTGGTGAAACGCACCCTGCAATCAGATGAACCGATGCCGGTGGCCCGTTACGACTGTATCGTCGTCGATGAAGCGCATCGCGGCTATATTCTCGATAAAGAGCAGACCGAAGGCGAACTACAGTTCCGCAGCCAGCTGGATTATGTCTCTGCCTACCGTCGCATTCTCGATCACTTCGATGCGATAAAAATCGCCCTCACCGCCACCCCGGCGTTGCATACGGTGCAGATTTTCGGCGAGCCGGTTTACCGTTATACCTACCGTACCGCGGTTATCGACGGTTTTCTGATCGACCAGGATCCACCAATTCAGATCACCACCCGCAACGCACAGGAGGGTGTTTATCTCTCCAAAGGCGAACAGGTAGAGCGCATCAGCCCGCAGGGGGAAGTAATCAACGACACCCTGGAAGACGATCAGGATTTTGAGGTCGCCGACTTTAACCGTGGCCTGGTGATCCCGGCGTTTAACCGCGCCGTCTGTAACGAACTCACCAACTACCTTGACCCGACCGGGTCGCAAAAAACGCTGGTCTTCTGCGTCACCAATGCCCATGCCGATATGGTGGTGGAAGAGTTGCGTACCGCGTTCAAGAAAAAGTATCCGCAACTGGAGCACGACGCGATAATCAAGATCACCGGTGATGCCGATAAAGACGCGCGCAAAGTGCAGACCATGATCACCCGCTTCAATAAAGAGCGGCTGCCCAATATTGTGGTAACCGTCGACCTGCTGACGACCGGCGTCGATATTCCGTCGATCTGTAACATCGTGTTCCTGCGTAAAGTACGCAGCCGTATTCTGTACGAGCAGATGAAAGGCCGCGCCACGCGCTTGTGCCCGGACGTGAATAAAACCAGCTTTAAGATTTTCGACTGCGTCGATATATACAGCACGCTGGAGAGCGTCGACACCATGCGTCCGGTGGTGGTGCGTCCTAAGGTGGAGCTGCAAACGCTGGTCAACGAAATTACCGATTCAGAAACCTATAAAATCACCGAAGCGGATGGCCGCAGTTTTGCCGAGCACAGCCATGAACAACTGGTGGCGAAGCTCCAGCGCATCATCGGCCTGGCCACGTTTAACCGTGACCGCAGCGAAACGATAGATAAACAGGTGCGTCGTCTGGATGAGCTATGCCAGGACGCGGCGGGGGTGGGCTTTAACGGCTTCGCCTCGCGCCTGCGGGAAAAAGGGCCGCACTGGAGCGCCGAAGTCTTTAACAAGCTGCCTGGCTTTATCGCCCGCCTGGAAAAGCTGAAAACTGATATCAATAACCTGAATGATGCGCCGATCTTCCTCGATATCGACGATGAAGTGTTGAGCGTAAAATCGCTGTACGGTGATTACGACACGCCGCAGGATTTCCTCGAAGCCTTTGACTCGCTGGTGCAACGTTCCCCGAACGCGCAACCGGCATTGCAGGCGGTGATCAATCGCCCGCGCGATCTCACCCGTAAAGGGCTGGTCGAACTCCAGGAGTGGTTTGACCGCCAGCACTTTGAGGAATCTTCCCTGCGCAAAGCGTGGAAAGAGACGCGTAATGAAGATATTGCCGCCCGGTTGATTGGACATATTCGCCGCGCTGCGGTGGGCGATGCGCTGAAACCGTTTGAGGAACGTGTCGATCACGCGCTGACGCGCATCAAGGGCGAAAACGACTGGAGCAGCGAGCAATTAAGCTGGCTCGATCGTTTAGCACAGGCGCTGAAAGAGAAAGTGGTGCTCGACGACGATGTCTTCAAAACCGGCAACTTCCACCGTCGCGGCGGGAAGGCGATGCTGCAAAGAACCTTTGACGATAATCTCGACAACCTGCTCGATAAATTCAGCGATTATATCTGGGACGAGCTGGCCTGACACGTATACACTTCATCCTTCAGGCTGCCTCTGCGTTGGCTGCGCTCGTTCACCCCGGTCACGTACTTCTGTACGCTCCCGGGGATTCACTCACTTGCCGCCTTGATGCAACCTGAATGATTTTGTGTATATTACCCTCGGCAATTTATTCTTATGCGGCCCAATAAATTTGGGCCGCTGCTTAATTTACGGAACTCACAATGAACAATAACGATCTGGTCGCCAAGCTGTGGAAGCTGTGCGACAACCTGCGCGATGGCGGCGTTTCCTATCAAAACTACGTCAATGAACTCGCCTCGCTGCTGTTTTTGAAAATGTGTAAAGAAACCAGACAGGAAGCGGAATACCTGCCGGAAGGCTACCGCTGGGACGACCTGAAATCCCGTATCGGTCAGGAGCAGTTGCAGTTCTACCGTAACCTGCTGGTACATCTGGGCGCCGACAATCAAAAGCTGGTGCAGGCGGTGTTCCAGAACGTCAACACCACCATTACCCAGCCAAAACAGTTGACCGAACTGGTCAGCAATATGGATTCACTGGACTGGTACAACGGTGCGCACGGTAAGTCGCGCGATGACTTCGGCGATATGTACGAAGGGCTGTTGCAGAAGAACGCGAACGAAACCAAGTCTGGCGCGGGCCAGTACTTCACCCCGCGTCCGCTGATTAAAACCATTATTCATCTGCTGAAACCGCAGCCGCGTGAAGTGGTGCAGGACCCGGCAGCGGGTACGGCGGGCTTTTTGATTGAAGCCGACCGCTACGTTAAGTCGCAGACTAACGATCTGGACGACCTTGATGGCGACACACAGGATTTCCAGATCCACCGCGCGTTTATCGGCCTCGAACTGGTGCCCGGCACCCGTCGTCTGGCGCTGATGAACTGCCTGCTGCACGATATTGAAGGCAACCTCGACCACGGCGGCGCAATCCGTCTGGGCAACACCCTGGGCAGCGACGGTGAAAACCTGCCGAAGGCGCATATTGTCGCCACTAACCCGCCGTTTGGCAGCGCCGCAGGCACCAACATTACCCGCACCTTTGTTCACCCGACCAGCAACAAACAGCTGTGCTTTATGCAGCATATTATCGAAACGCTGCATCCCGGCGGTCGTGCGGCGGTGGTGGTGCCAGATAACGTGTTGTTTGAAGGCGGCAAAGGCACCGACATCCGTCGTGACCTGATGGATAAGTGTCATCTGCACACCATTCTGCGTCTGCCGACCGGTATTTTTTACGCGCAGGGCGTGAAGACCAACGTGCTGTTCTTTACCAAAGGCACAGTGGCGAACCCGCATCAGGATAAGAACTGCACCGACGACGTGTGGGTGTACGACCTGCGGACCAATATGCCGAGCTTTGGTAAACGCACGCCGTTTACCGACGAGCATTTGCAGCCGTTTGAGCGCGTGTATGGCGAAGATCCCCACGGCTTAAGCCCGCGTACTGAAGGGGAATGGAGTTTTAACGCCGAAGAGACGGAAGTTGCCGACAGCGAAGAGAACAAAAATACCGATCAGCATCTGGCTACCAGCCGCTGGCGCAAGTTCAGCCGCGAGTGGATCCGCTCCGCGAAATCCGATTCGCTGGATATCTCCTGGCTGAAAGATAAAGACAGCATTGACGCCGACAACCTGCCGGAGCCGGATGTATTAGCGGCAGAAGCGATGGGCGAACTGGTACAGGCGCTGGGTGAACTGGATGCGCTGATGCGTGAACTGGGGGCGAGCGATGAGGCGGATGCACAGCGTCAGTTGCTGGAAGAAGCGTTTGGTGGGGTGAAGGAATGAGTAAAAATTGGCAAATATGCCAGTTGGGTGATGTTTTGACCCTCATCAATGGCAGAGCATATAAGAAAGAAGAAATGCTCACAGAAGGTGTTCCTATTCTCAGAATTCAAAATTTGAATGGAGGGAATAAATGGTTTTATTCCAACTTAGAGCTACAGGAAGATAAATATTGCTATAAAAATGATCTCCTATATGCTTGGTCAGCAACATTTGGTCCATATTGGTCGAAGTGGGATCATAAACTAATTTATCACTACCATATTTGGAAGATTGAAACATCCCCTGCACTTAATAAGCAATTTGCTTATTATGCATTATTGAATATTACAGAGGCACTTAAAGCATCGGCTCACGGCGTGGCAATGCCACATATTACCAAAGCTGGAATGGAGGCTTGGGAAATACAACTTCCTCCAATTTCAGAACAAAAAATCATCGCTGAAAAACTCGATACGCTGCTGGCGCAGGTAGAGAGCACCAAAGCACGTCTTGAGCAAATCCCACAAATCCTGAAACGTTTTCGTCAGGCGGTGCTGGGTGCAGCGGTAAGTGGAAAACTAACTGAAGACTGGAGAGATAATTCGAGCCTGTCTGGGTGGATAGAAGGCAAACTTGGGGAATTTATAAAAAAACCAAGTTATGGAACGTCATCTAAGTCTAATAAAGAAGGACTCATTCCTGTATTAAGAATGGGCAATCTTCAGGGCGGAAAATTGGACTGGACGGATCTAGTCTATACTTCAGATACCATAGAAATTGAAAAGTATAAACTTGAGTACAATGATGTATTATTCAATCGTACAAATAGTCCTGAACTTGTCGGGAAAACAGCCATATATAAATCAGAGCAACCAGCTATTTATGCAGGTTATTTGATTAGGGTTCAATGTTTACCTGATTTAAACCCTGACTATCTTAACTACCATTTAAATAGCATTTTGGGGAGGCAATATTGCTACTCAGTAAAATCTGATGGGGTCAGTCAATCAAATATTAATGCACAGAAATTAATTGCATACCCAATAACTGTTCCTCCACTCCCCGAACAACACGAAATCGTTCGCCGCGTCGAGCAGCTCTTCGCCTACGCAGACACCATAGAAAAACAGGTCAACAACGCCTTAGCCCGCGTTAACAACCTGACGCAATCCATCCTGGCAAAAGCGTTCCGTGGTGAACTCACCGCCCAGTGGCGGGCCGAAAACCCGGAATTAATCAGCGGAGAAAACAGCGCCGCCGCGTTGCTGGAAAAAATCAAAGCTGAACGCGCAGCCAGCGGAGGTAAAAAAGCCTCGCGTAAAAAATCCTGATCATTATTTTCTGGCGCACCTTTCCGGTGCGCCTTTTATTATTTCACGCCAATCATAACTCACATAAATATATTTAAATCATTCCAGGAACTGACCATTTTATTCTATTTTTAGCTGGACTTTCCCTGTATTTACTGATGATATATCCAGGTATTTAGCGCGGTGCGGATGTGCGCCAACACACCCGCACCGCTCATCACAATCACTATTATCGGAGAATAGCAGTTATGACTGACACGTATTCTATTGCACAACCGTTCGAAGCAGAAGTCTCTCCGGCAAATAACCGTCATGTCACCGTCGGTTATGCGAGCCGCTACCCGGATCACGCGCATATTCCCGCCATCACCCTGAAAGGTCAGTGGCTGGAAGCCGCCGGTTTTGCCACCGGCACGGCGGTAGATGTCAAAGTGATGGAAGGCTGCATCGTCCTCACCGCTCAACCACCCGCCGCCGAAGAGAGCGAACTGATGCAGTCGCTGCGCAGGGTGTGCAAGCTGTCGGCGCGTAAACAAAAGCAGGTGCAGGAATTTATTGGGGTGATTGCCGGTAAACAGAAAGTTGCCTGAATGGAAAAACGCTCCCGACACCACATCGGGAGCGGCACATCATCAGGAGGCGCTCACCTCCACCAGCACATCCGTTGCCCAGCTCTCTTCGCTGTTGGCCACATTTCCTTCATTGCAGGCCTGAGCCATTTTGACTAACTGGAAAGAAACGTCATCGCGGAAGTCAAAGTAATGCCATTGCGATGCAAAGTTGATACGCCAGTAGCCCATCCCCTGATCGAAGCGGATCTTCAAAACCTGACCATCCTCAAAAGTCACCGTCAGTTTACGATGGTGAGGGATATCGCGCGGCGAGTCGAACACCGTTAGTTCTATCGGCCTGCCCAGCGCAGCAGCAAACCACTGATCAGCGAAATCCTGAAAATCCGCTATGCTCATCCAGTCATGGAAAGGCCGGTTACCGGGGCGATCTTTATCTTTAAACAGCGTATCCAGCGCCACTTCAGCGCCATCGGTCAGCTTTGTTTTTAGCGGTCTCAGAATTGATCCCAACAACGCCAGCGCAACCGGGTTTTGCAGATAGCGATCGGTATAGTGAACGCCGGTAATTCGCGTGTTATTCATCAGTGACTGTGCTTCTTCATGGTCGTTAAACAGCACGTCCCAGAAGCGTTGTCCAAACTGCGAAAGTGGTCCATTCAACTGTTTGTGGATCTGAATGTCTTTGACCCGCTCGACAGCGTTGGCGGCTTTAGCCGGCAGAATAAACTCGTTCAGTTCTACCGTTTTATAACCGAGACTACGCACCACCAGTTCGTCATTCAGGTGCCACTCCGGCCCCGGAATCGTTGCCTGCTGGCTGCGAGAAGCCAGCGTCATCACGCGATCGGCAAAGGTAACCTGGGCAACGATCGGCAATTGCAGATCCTGTTCAACATGGCACAGCCGCACACCCAGCGCAGTAAATTGCGATAGTTCATACAACAGATCCGGGTCATCCACTCCCGCAGGTATAACAAGATCGACCTCGACGTTGTCTTTTAGCCGATAGCTCTGAACCGCCGCGCGGAACTGACGGGCGTATAAATCCCACTCATTGGGCGCGCCGGTCATCCACAGGGTGAGCTTTTCAGCGCCTTCGTTAATCGCCCGGCGAATCGTATCGCCAATAGCGCCAGGGCAGTAGCGGGCATCCGGCAGCGAGAATGTCTCTTCATCCGGTAAACCGATGTAATACGTGAAGTCATCGCCAAGCCAGGCCAGCGCCGCTTTGCGATCCAGCAAATCGTGATCGTGGCGAGTCTGGGAATCAAGCAGGCATTCACTACATGCAGTATCACAATGGCGGCAACCTAACTGTTTCACCATTCCCTGCAAAATAGCTTCAATGTGTACCGGTGCGCTGGAGGCAAAACCTGCACCACCGCTGATCACATCATAAAGCTGAACGGCTAATACCGATTGCCCATCCTCCAGTCTGACCGGGCGTACAGAATAGCCGAGTTCTGCGCCGGAGATACCCAGAACGCCCGCTAGCGCCTGACGCAGAGCAACCGCCAGAGTCATAGCGACAATCCGCCCCTCTTCTGTGTTATCTGGCAGATACTCGCCTTTTTGCGGTTTGCGCAGAACCATTTCAAAGACATCGGTGCGCGCCAGTGCGCCCAGGGTGACGTTCTTCATGAGTGCCGTCGAACCTGGGCAAATCAGACGATGATTCTGGCTGTCGCGGTCCGCTTTACCCGGACGCGGTGGATAGTGAGCTTCCATACTTTTCGGAGCATCATTTTCATTCAGCATCGACTCCGCACGGCCACAGCTCAGACACAATGCATAACCGTGTCCACCTTCCCCCAGACTTTGCTGGAAAACATGCCCATCAGCCCCAGAAGCCATATAACCCATTAGCGGGTTAGGCAACGGTACGGGCTCTGCTTTAACAAAGACCCAGGCGGGGACAACCGGGACGAATTTCATGGTTTCAATATTGTTCGTTACCGGAGCGTGTGCATCGGTGACAAACCCGGCAGGCTGCAACACCTGACGGCGATTATCCATGATTATTTTTTCGCCGCAGGCGCTATTGGAGCAAAAGAGCATCCCGGAACTGCTCATCCCCTCTTCATAGCCAATGGTCCCGCATTTGTGACAGCGCCAGGCACAATCCAGACGCTGGGCTTCATTGGTATCAGCATTAATATTGTGCCAGTGCAGTGAGACACCGGCAGAGCGGAAGACACGGCCATCAAGAATGATCTCTGCTCCCGGTGCATATTCACGAATGGCAACACCGAGGTTACGGGAAGGTAATCCTTTATAACGGGAGACGTTATCTTCACGGTCCTTTTTATCACGACTTTTTTGCAATTTTTCGCGGATATAATCTTCCATTGTGAAGTTATCAAACGTCACTACATCTGTCGGGAAGCCGTATCCCGGCAGGAAAGTTCTGGCAGCCAGATCGCGCAGCAGATACTCTCCACAGTGTCGTTTCTTCTCCAGCTCTATGCGCTTACGATAAGGCGTTTGTGGCTGCGACTCACGCTCCTGGGTCACGAGATCGCGATAAACGGAGAGCCACCGCTGTTGCAGGAAGGTGATCGCGCTGATTGTTTTATCCCGCAGATGTTCAGCTCTTGCACCATGCAACGCCGTACCTTTCACCAGCCGTTCCAGCGCCGTGTCGATATCAAGAACCGGGCGTTCCAGCCAGATTTTAAAGCGTTCGCATTTTGACTGCCCGTCATCTTCACCGAAAAACCAGAGGCTATCGAGGCTGGTTTTCTCTTTATCGGTTTCGCCAATAACGTTACATAAAAAGTCGGACAGTAATAATGCATTGACGTGACGTTGTACCAGTCGGGCGGAGTTCATCGCGACCATGGGTGCCGGGATCATGGTTTCAAACGGCCAGAGCGGGTTGGCAAAAACCTGTTGGTCGTGTGGGTTACCTTTGCATAGGGTGTAAGAGATCGCACGCGACTCTTTACTACGCCCGGCTCGCCCGGCGCGCTGTAAATAGTTGGCAGGATGTGGCGGTACATTGTTCATTACCACCGCTGTAATGCCCCCGATATCAACCCCCATTTCCATGGTGGTGGAACAGTTGAGAACATTTAGTTGCCCGTTCTTGAACATCTTTTCATAGCTTTGCAGGCGTTCTGACGACTGCTGGGCAGAGTGCTCGGCAGTGCGATAGTAGAAACCGCCTTCCACGACACGATCGTTGATGTCTGTCCAGACGTTTTCTGACCGCAATTGTGCGATCAGCGGATCATTGCTGACCCAGTCGCGTGCTTTTGCCAGACCCTCTGCGTAGTCTTCCTGTGAACGATCCAGCTTCCAGATTTCCGGCATGGTGACTTTCTGCGCGACAAAAGTGTCATATTGCGCCTGGGTAAGATGCTCGAACGAAATATGGGTAGGCAGATAAGGGGTTAAGCCTTTAAAAGCCGTATCCAGGATTTTATTGGTTACCGGGCAAATCCAGGCATCCGTGATTAAAGAAAAAGTCATATGCTCTTTCGGTAAATAAAAACGGTTGCCATCGGGTTTCAGTACTGCAAGCGGTCCGGTAAGTTGGGCCCATGCTTCTTTCAGCCATGTATTGATAATATCAATAGTCGCCGTATTGACGGTTTTGAATCCAGCCCCCAGCATCAGTAACTTCGCTAAACGATGGGATACGTTGCCATTACGAATTTGAGGCCAGCGTCTATTCTGATTATCTTCAGGATCTTTTGATTCCGGGTTACGGACGAATTTTGATGAAAAACGGCTACCAATCCAGTTTTTCAGCTCATCATCCAGCTGTGTGAAGTTGCTCTCGCGAACGTAATGATCCAACGTAACCTTGAGAAAATCGCGCCAGTCATCCAGCGTTAATTCCCTTTCCTGCCAGTGCATAGGGAGCTTATGTATTTTCTCCAGTCCCAGGTAACCAACCTGAACCAGCCCCTGTGTTTCCAGGCTGTTAGTCCGTTTAGGGCGACGCATGAATTCCCGGAACAACAACATTTCAGAAAGCTTTAGAGGCCCGCCGTTTTCATTAAACACTTCAGGCTTCAAATAGTAGTTATATTTCAGAACCGGGCCACGGATATCGGCTTTATCTTTAAGCTCGTTAACCATTTCAGTCCAGGTGCGGGATACTAGGGTGGTTGCTGCTTTTCCGCCGATTGCAAACTGATAAGCCTGTTCAAGCTGTTCAGCCTGCGCTTGTGACAATTTCGCCTGGTCTGGCATTCCCCAGCTTCGATATTCTTCTGCCTGCTCACGGGCTTGCTTCGCCCTGGTCGCTAATTTTTCCAGATCGGCATTGGCATTCGGCGCTGTAGACGTTTGCGTCCTTTGATGCCAGCTGAGAATTTCGACTACGCTTCCGCGTAAGCGACTGCGTTCTGCTTCTTGCTGCATACGCACCGCCATTCGGGCTGTCCCTTGTCGACTGTCTGTAAAGGTGATGAGTCGACGACCTCGTCCTGGCAACGAATCTGGTCCGACGCCCTCTTTGCCTTCATCACTGGTAAAGTCCTGACAATACTCTAGAACGGTGGGCACGATATTAGTAACGTAAAATGGCCCACCTAATAGTGCACGCCGGAAGGGCTGTTTCCCACTCATGCCTCTGTAGCCACAGCCACTGGCACTACAAACCTGTTCAACATCATTAATAATCAGCGGAATGCTGTCATTGTTAATAACGCCAATACGGCGCGTCTGGCGGTCGAGGCGTTGTAGGGTATAACCGGCCTCGCTGGTCTCTCCTGCGGCAATAATCAACGGAGGCTGGAAACTGTTCTCTTTTTCGACTTTTTCCGCTGTAGCGTCATGTTCAACAGGTACTTCATCCTGCAAAGAGAATTCATCGCCACCTTTATTTTCCCACTGGACTAGTTTGCCCTTTTTGTCCCGCGCCAGAAGATGAGGTTCATTACAATCATTACAGAACGCCACTTCGTAAACAGGGCTTCCACAATCGCAATTTTGTCGCTGGTTCACATATACATAGCCAAAGGGCCAGCCTTTTTCGAGCGGTGTACCGTGCTTTAACCTGCAATCTTTATCCACACAAGCCCATATTCCCTGGGTATTACGCTGGAAGATATGCGCCCTGACTTTAAGAAATGCGGGATCCTTTGCATTAGGTTGGGTCCCTGAACAGACGTCGATCCAACGCAGTACTTCATGCTGGCTGTGATGCTGTTTTGTCAGTATGTTTAACCGCTCTGTCATCTCATCCAGCTTCATTGGATTGGGATGTTTGACCAACATCTCGCGTATGTAACGTGCTTCGGGGGAGTGCGTGAGCGCATAAAAGCGCTCAGGACTTATCCCTTTAATTTTATTATCATTTTTATCTTTTAGATCCAGATCAGGTATTTGCTCTATTTCGTCTAACGGAACAGAAACGTTTTTGGATGGTTCCAGTTCAGGAATCACCCGACTTCCGTCCAGAACATCGATGCGCTCCTGCGGGATACCGGATAATTCAGAGAGAAATTTTTTCAGCTGCTTTTCGGCGTCGCTGCCGGCAATGGTCGCAGAGGTCGCTACAAAGCGCACATCATCTGGCGTCACGCCAAACGCTGTCATCACACGACGCAGCTGGAGTGCCAGTTCAGCGGCCTGCGACCCGACATAGGTATGCGCTTCATCCAGTACAATCCAGCGTAGTGATTTTTGTGCTTTGGATTGCTGGATAATCGGGGCGTCGACCTGGCGAACCATCATATATTCCAGCATCGTGCCGTTGGTCACCAGAATCGGGGCTGGCTCCAGACGCATCTTTTCACGGGATAAGACTTCATTTGGTCTATTATCCTGCACTGTTTTCATTTTTGCGTGGAGCTCTTCTGTATTTCCGTTATACAAGCAGTAGCGGATTCCAGTACCAAAACCACGCGTCCAGGCATCCAGACGCTCGCGCTGTGAATTAATCAAGGCGTTCAATGGATAGAGAAAAAGGGCTCGGACACCGACCAACGGATTGTTGCCATTTTCATGCAGTTCCCGGTAAAGATCTTCCAGCACCGGAACCATAAAACATTCCGTTTTACCTGAACCCGTACCACTGGTTACCACCACTGAATGTTTCTTTTCCAGCAAAGCTTTCCAACTGGCTAACTGGTGTGTAAAAGGCTTCCAGTCAGCACCAAATCGGTACCGGCCATTACTCTGATTATCCAGTGAATCAACCACTGCTTTGCTCAACAATGCGTTGCCTTCCGTCAGGCTGCGCATCGTGTGATTTGACTCCTTCCATCCAAACATTTGCTGGAATACCGGAGAAGCAAGGAATGAGCCCGGTTTCCCACAATCAGCCCCCATTTGTTGCGCGAGATGTTCACGCAACTGCGGGTTTGTAACGCCCATGATACTGAGCGTTGCTTCAGTTGAACGAGACAACGATTGTTCAATAAGTGACGAAAAATAGCGTGTAGTCATCCTTATTCCTTTTTATTTTTTAGCAACATAACGCAACAGGCTGCACTGGAAGATGGCCTTAAACCAGCGGGAATCGAAATCCCTGACTTGCCTCAGGAAAAATACGGCACCGGGTTTACGGTCAAATACAGATTCAAAAGAAGCATTTCCGCTTGCCACCGCTGCGGCGAAGACGGGTAACCAGGCCACGGAATAGCGGTAATCTGCATCAGGATTAATACCAATCACTGGATTTTTTTGTGACATCATCCATTCATACAGACGCTTACAGCCATATTCAGGCCAGCGAGCCTCACTGTGCTCACGTAAGAGCTCCTGATACCACCCGTGGACACAAGATTCAGGAATAGACGGAGGGAGATATCCGTTACTTAACCATTTCTCAATTTCATCGGCATATGTCGGGAACACGAGCCCCAGCCGTTGAAACATATTAGTAACCAGTAATTTTTGGGTTTCCTCCGGTGCACCTTTTTGGCTCAGGAACAATTTGAAACGCTCAGATGCAGCTTTGATCTCAAAGATGGGGAAAAACTCCCATAAAATAGGGAACTCATTCTCAATACGACTCAGGTACTCTGCTGACATTTCAAATTTGAAGAGCGACATTGCCAATGCCTGCGGATGCTGCACCAGTGCACGCCATACTTCAAAGGTTGCCAGTGGTAAATACCCGAATTGATCGTACAGGCTACGCATAAATTGCCAGCCGGAATGGGCAGGATCGTTAGCCATCTGTCCGAGAACCCGTGTGATGGTATTAACTTCTGCCTGTGGATTAAAAAGCTGGGTCGCTTTCTGCAATGAGCGGATGTTGCTTTCTTCTACCGGTAACGAAGATTCGCCACGAATGAAGCAGGGACGAAAAGCCATCTCTTCACCCGGTTTAGGGACAACCAACCACGGTCCATTTTTGTTAACGATTGAGCTCAACTCATATTCACCGACAGGCACTCCCTCGCTCATTCTAGATGCTAAGGGAATGGATTTCCTCTCGGGTTCACTTAACAGCATGATAACGGGGGAAGGAATCTGCCCAGCACGATGGTTCACTGACTGGCTGAGTAATAGTTCTTTTTCATAATCATAGCGCAGGCTGTATTTATAGCGACGAATTTGCCAGGCCATGACCACACCTGCCCCCGTAATACGCATCTCAACAACCTGATCAATACCTGCCTCAAGTGAAATCAGGTTCTCAATATGTTCGCGCAGACTATAGAGATTCAATTCAACAGGACGATCGCTCAACGCCGTATAACACCATTCATGCCATGCCTGTAATCCACTAACGGAGCGCAAATACAACTGCAATGTATATTTTGTCGGCTCACCATTTCTGGAGAACAGAAACGCTCTGGAACCCAGCAGATCATGCAGCGTAATGTTTTTATCCAGAGGACGTCCGTTTACATCAAGAGCGAGACAGCCTTTAGCGGGAAAAGGTAACTCAATGTCGATGGGGTCAGCCGCCAAATTAGGCAGAACTTGTAATGTAATAAATGCCGGAGGTACCCCTTCCGCTTTAAGTTGTATCTCTGTTCGCCCCTCAGTACGCTTACGTGTAGCCTCCAATGTTTTATCTTTAAGTTTTGCTACACAAGGATGCTGTGTGGTGATTACGATAGTGCCTTCATTTGCGTGCATTCCACCTTTTATCTCAATACTGAAATCAGCAGGCAAGATACCGATTTTGCGACGCAAGAGCGTTTCATTATTACTATTACGGATAGAAAGATATTGAGCCCCCAGCATCTCTTGTATATGACATTGCTCAATTGAAATTCCGCTCAGGTAACGCGTTACATCAATGCTTTGAATATCTGGTAGTGTAGAAATGACTTTTGGTACACCAATAAATGTCTCATCTGGATGACAAACCCAGCTTGCACGCTTTCCATTTAGAGCAAATCTTCCGATGCTGATTTGTTCTCTTCCGGTGCGAATCCGATAAGTTTCATTTGCTGTAACTGTAACGTCCTGACATCCCTTAACAGGCAGCGCTTTAAGTCCTAATACGTTTACTGCACTCGATTGGCCATCAAAACCAGCAACAGTACTATTGTCCCGAGGGAGCACAATCAGAACATCGCTGCTTTGCACACTACAGGAGGCCTGTCCCTGTAACAGCCATTGATCTGCATCAACGATGAAGGTTAACGGCACCTCACCAATGGCAATTTCACTGTCATCAAGTTTAATGCTCCCAACAATCATCCCTCCAGCACGAGCCACTAACGACAAACCTGCCGATGGATTTTGCCTGACAAATCTCACTTCGCTTTTACGTAATCGAACTGTTGCCTGTCTGTTTTCCAGGGAAGCATAAGCTGGCCCAAGGCCAGAGACTTCCTCACCATCTTCACAAATGGCAAGTTCAAAGCGCGTAGTTGACGGCTCGCTTGTTACAGGAAAGGAAACTTCGTCAGGGAGAGATACTATCGCCCTAAGCTCATCTGGATGCTTTTCTGACCAATAGAATTGGCAACGCGTACTCTTATTTTTTTGTAGTCGAGGCTTAGCCTCTACAGAGGCTGCGCATAGCAGTCCATTCAAAAAATGCGTTCCTGTTTCATCATCTAACGGTATTGGAAACTCGCTTCGCCAGGTAGGGTGAACCTTATCAAGCTGTTGTACTGGTTCTTTGTGATTTATTAGGTTGTGAGTAAGTACTAAGGAATTGAGGTTATCAGCCATATGACTGATAAGTTCTACAGAAGTATCTTCGCTAAAAACAGTTGGCAGCGCTGATTTTTCTATGACGGCTCTTGCCAGCGAAAGGGCAGAAAAACCTGACTGCTTTGCTTGCTCATATTGTCCAAGGATCCTGGAGAAAACAGCCAGAAAGCGACTGTCTGATTCTTTGAGTAACCGGAAAGGTAAACCACCTTCACTGAATAATGTTCCGAGAAAATTGCGTCGTTCAGATTCATAAAATCGAATTGGGCGCAGCCAGTAATCGTCCATCCCTTTCGGTACGATGGTACCAAGCTCTGTGGCGGTAAATGAAATCCCTATTTTTTTATATATAGGGTCCCACGTCCATCCGCATTGCCGTTCATAATCCCTGCGGTACCACTCAGAGCAAAAAAGAACAAAACAGGCAGCAAAGTCCTTATTACATATATTAGATTGTGATTGACCGACTGCACGGAGTAGCTGCGTTAATTGGTTATATTCATCATTGGTTGCATGATATTCATAAAGAGGACGGCCATCCGGTTGTCTCAACCCTCTAAGATTCACAAAGTTACTTAGCCAGGAAGTACATTTTACCCATGAAATGTATTCTGATTGACCCAAAGCAAGCTCCTTAGAGATAAAAGATACAAAAACAAAACCCCAGAATATTTCTAATTTGAAAGAAAACCTTTAAAAATATCGTATAATTAATCAGGCGGCAATAGCTAATTTTTCAGGTCGGCACCATAAATCAATTTTAGATAAAAATGATATCAACTATCTATTAATCACAACTCATTTATCACCTGACTTTATAATTTCAAATGAAAATAAATCTCAAAAAATAAAAAAGTATGCAGTAACTAACATTTAACTTTCCAGGATATAAAACAATTAGAGAAACTTCACAATAGCGAATAATGAGAGTTGTAAAGTCAGTCAAAAAACACAAGTAATCACTGTGCGTTTTTTGACCATTATCGACATGAGTTTAAAGAGGTTAGTGAAGAAGATATTCCTGTACACTCCATACCTATTGATGAATAGTCTCGGGAAAATTTTTATAACTTAATTTAAAAACATAAAAACGTTTTATTATATAAATTTATATCCCCCCTCACTCCACATCCTCCCTGCGTAACCCGATATCCCTCAACCGTTCATCACTCATCTGCTGTAACACTCGTCGGGTCTGCATTTGCCGCCGCCAACGCCTCACCTCCTGCCAGAGTTGCACTAGGCCGATAAACGGCGTTTTGGCTTTGTTTTCGTGAAATTCCATCTGCTGCCTCCTCATCTTTCAGAGGCTTCATCATCCGTCTTCTGGCAGTTCACAATACAGATGCAAATATTAGTTTTATTTAACATACAGACAGGTTAAAACAGCATCTGCATCCGGTTTTTTAGCCTCATCTGTACCGGTTTTTCTCTCTGTATGGTCCAAATAAGGAATACAGCATGACGCGTTATCAACATCTGGCGACTCTACTTGCCGAGCGGATTGAGCAAGGGCTGTATCGTCACGGGGAGAAATTGCCGTCGGTGCGCAGCTTAAGCCAGGAGCACGGCGTCAGCATCAGCACCGTGCAGCAGGCGTATCAGACGCTGGAGACGATGAAGCTCATCACCCCACAGCCGCGTTCGGGTTATTTTGTCGCACAACGTAAAGCCCAGCCGCCAGTGCCACCAATGACGCGTCCGGTGCAGCGTCCGGTGGAAATTACCCAGTGGGATCAGGTGCTGGATATGCTGGAAGCGCATAGCGACAGTTCCATTGTTCCGTTAAGCAAAAGCACGCCGGATGTCGAAACGCCCAGCCTGAAACCGCTGTGGCGGGAGCTAAGCCGGGTGGTGCAGCATAATCTGCAAACCGTTCTCGGTTATGACTTGTTAGCCGGTCAGCGGGTATTGCGTGAGCAGGTTGCCCGCCTGATGCTCGACAGCGGCTCGGTGGTCACCGCCGATGACATCATTATCACCAGCGGCTGCCATAACTCGATGTCGCTGGCGTTAATGGCGGTGTGTAAACCGGGCGATATTGTCGCGGTCGAATCCCCCTGTTATTACGGTTCGATGCAGATGCTGCGCGGTATGGGCGTGAAAGTGATTGAAATCCCAACCGATCCAGAAACTGGCATCAGCGTTGAAGCGCTGGAACTGGCGCTGGAACAGTGGCCGATTAAAGGCATCATTCTGGTGCCAAACTGTAATAATCCGCTGGGATTTATTATGCCGGACGCGCGCAAACGGGCCGTTCTCTCTCTCGCTCAGCGTCATGATATTGTGATTTTTGAAGATGATGTCTACGGCGAACTGGCAACGGAGTATCCGCGCCCGCGGACCATTCATTCCTGGGATATCGACGGGCGAGTGCTGTTGTGCAGCTCGTTCAGTAAAAGCATTGCACCAGGCCTGCGCGTGGGTTGGGTCGCACCGGGGCGTTATCACGATAAACTGATGCATATGAAATACGCCATCAGCAGCTTTAATGTGCCGTCCACGCAAATGGCGGCGGCAACGTTTGTGCTGGAAGGTCACTATCATCGCCATATCCGGCGGATGCGGCAGACTTATCAGCGCAATCTGGCGCTTTATACCTGCTGGATACGGGAATATTTTCCCTGCGAAATCTGTATTACGCGCCCGAAAGGCGGATTTTTACTGTGGATCGAATTGCCTGAACAGGTCGATATGGTCTGCGTCGCGCGGCAGCTGTACCGCATGAAAATCCAGGTGGCAGCAGGCTCGATTTTCTCGGCTTCCGGCAAATACCGTAATTGTCTGCGCATCAACTGCGCTTTGCCGCTCAGCGAAACCTATCGCGAAGCACTAAAGCAAATTGGCGATGCCGTGTATCGGGCAATGGAATAAATTCGAATTAGTGCCGAGGCCCCTGATTTACTCTCACGAATCGCCTGTAACTCGTTTTATCTTTGCAGGGTCATCGCCACGTTACAGCATGGCTTAGGCAAAGTGCGCTTTGTTCATGCCGGATGCTATGTGAACGCCTTACCAGGTCTACAAAATTTTTAAAGTTCAATATATTTAATGGGTTATGTAGACCTGATAAGCGTAGCACATCAGGCTGCTTTGCGTTTGTCATCAGCCTCTGATTAGTATTCGATCCATGGTTCGCGCTTGCTTTCAGGCAAGGGCTGCTCTAATGCCTGCATTTGCTCTGCCGAAAGTCCGGTAATCTTTTGTATCCATTCAGGATCTGCCCCATTCTGCAACAACAATCGGAGGAGGCGCTGTTCCCCTTCTTCTTTCCCTTTCTCCCTTCCCAACAGCCATCCATCATTATGAATTCGCTCTGCAATTGTCATTATTCGCTCCCTGTGGTGTGGCATTCGCCTGGTAAGTTCGCTGATAAACGCCTTAAAACGCGCTTCATCGCCAGTCAGTAAAATGTAATTTAACAGCGCGGTTATCTGGCTGTCATTAGCGCACCCTGTAACCAGTAATACTGCCAGTTGATCGATAAGCTCCATCAGATCGCGCTGGCGAATATGCTTTTGGATCAACTCCAACAGAGCGACTCTGCGGTGCTGCACAATCTCGTCGTCTGGCACGACAGTGACATCCACCAGCGGGAACGCGGCGGTATAAACTTTCCGTGCGGTAGTCGGGTCGGCAAATTCGTCCAGCCAGCACAGGGACCAGGGGTAAGGACTACGGCTACCGTGATAAAACAGCATCGGGATGACCAGCGGTAGCGGCTGGCGTTTATCATGCTCGATATGGCGCTGCATCACCGCCATAGAATAGCGCATCAGGCGAAAGGCCATATGAATATCCTCGCGGCTCTGATGTTCAATCACCACATAAATATAGCCATCGCCTTCGCGGGTCTTTACCGACCACAGAATATCGGAATGTAGCGCCCGCAATTTTTCATCGACAAAGCTGGCGGATTCAAGTTTTAAGCTGTCGAGATCGCACAGTTCACGTAAATCTTTAGGTAAGTGGATCTCCATAAAATCCCGCGCGGTATCCGGATGCGTGAGAAAAGATTTAAACAATGCGTCATGCGGCGTGCTGGTCGTGAAGTTTGTCATGGCGATCCGTCACCTGTTGATAAGATGGCCCGACTTTAGCGACTAACAAAACCATTCTCACCCGGCAATTTCTCGTTCCCCGAGGCGCTTTCCAGGCTATTTTTGTTCGTCTGCAAACGATACATTTTTCCGGAAACAGGCTCGCGTTTTACATTTCCTGTACCCGGCAGATATTCCCCTTTCCACCGCGCTCTTTTGATTAACCGCAAATTTTAATTACACTTAAGGTGTATATTTTCTATGC
>SKDY01000845.1_pt1 | contig 22277 bp, 19 predicted proteins | sample 4826591 | NCBI WGS metagenome assembly SKDY01 (sample SAMN11008823, study PRJNA524170) | human gut metagenome | biome: Human fecal sample; material: Feces; isolation source: fecal sample from pouch patient p10, p22 | host: Homo sapiens | place: Israel: Tel-Aviv | collected 2016-06-15 | reverse complement strand
TAAGCATGCGTTAAGTGCAGAGAGTGTAGTACCGGATTGTTAGATCTGGATGCTCAATGCGGGTGGTACCGCGGGAAGATGTTTGTTGATCCCGTCCCGGAATATGTAATCATATTCCGGGACTTTTTGATTTCATAGGAAAGTTCGTCCTATGAAATCAAAAACGCTCCGCGAGGATCGCACTGCGGCGGAAAGGAAGAGTGCCGCTGTCGCACCCCGCCGCAGGCGGAGAATCCTGCAAGCAGGATTCTCTTTTATGCGTACAACGAGCCAAAGTCCTGGAATATAAAACATTCTTAAGCAGTGCTGGTAATACTTAGGACAGCACGCCATGGACAAGGAGGATACCGAATATGATGGAATTTATGGATGGAGTAAAAAAGAAAGAGACATTTGGCATCAGCCAGATTTTAGAGGGCGATTACACAGGAAAGACTGTGGAGATGGAAGGTGCAGTCCATACGATCCGTGATATGGGTGAGGTTGCGTTTGTGATCTTGAGAAAAGCGGAAGGACTGGTACAGTGTGTCTTTGAAGAGGGCGTTACCGAGTTTGACTTAAAGGATCTGAAAGAGGAATCCGCAGTGGTGATAACCGGTGTGGTTGCCAGAGAAGACAGGGCGCCCCATGGATTTGAGATCCGTCTGAGAAAGATCAAGGTCTTATCCCAGCCTGCGGAGATTCTTCCAATCGCCATCAGCAAGTACAAGATGAACACTTCCCTGGAGACCAAACTGGCGCTTCGGCCGGTTTCCCTGCGGAATGTGAGAGAACGGGCGAAATTTAAGATCCAGGAGGGAATCGTCAGAGGCTTCCGGGAGTTTTTACAGACCCAGGGCTTTACCGAGATCCATACTCCAAAGATCGTAGCCCGCGGTGCAGAGGGCGGTTCCAACGTATTTAAACTGGATTATTTCAACAAGAAAGCGGAGTTAGGACAGAGCCCGCAGTTCTATAAACAGACCATGGTCGGCGTGTTTGACCGGGTATTCGAGGTGGCTCCGGTGTTCCGTGCGGAGAAGCACAACACCACCAGACATCTGAATGAATATGTGGGTCTGGATTTTGAGATGGGTTACATCGATGGATTTGAAGATGTGATGGCGATGGAAACCGGATTTTTACAGTATACCATGGCGCTTCTGGCAAAGGATTATCAGAAAGAGCTGGATATGCTGGGTGTGAAGCTTCCGGATGTGAGCCGGATTCCGGCAGTGCGGTTTGATCAGGCCAAGGAACTGGTATCTGAGAAATACAACCGGAAGATCCGCAACCCATACGATCTGGAGCCGGAGGAGGAAGTGCTGATCGGACGGTATTTCAAAGAGGAGTACGACAGCGATTTCGTATTTGTCACTCATTATCCGAGCAAGAAACGTCCATTTTATGCGATGGACGATCCGGCAGATCCAAAATTCACACTGAGCTTCGACCTGCTGTTTAAGGGCCTGGAGGTGACTACCGGAGGCCAGCGAATCCATGATTACCAGGAGATCTTAGCTAAGATGGAGAAGCGGAACATGGATCCGGAGGACATCGCTTCGTATCTGATGATCTTCAAATACGGTATGCCGCCGCATGGTGGACTGGGAATCGGACTGGAGCGTCTGACCATGAGACTGTTAGATGAGCAGAACGTGAGAGAGACATCCTTATTCCCAAGAGATGTCACAAGATTGGAGCCATAAAAAGGGCGGAAAGGAGATCATTATGGCAAACATTATCAGCGATGAAACCATCGATTATGTAGGCATTTTAGCCAAATTAGACCTTTCTCCAGAGGAGAAGGAAGCGGCCAAGAAGGATATGGGCCGGATGCTGGATTACATCGATATGTTAAATGAATTAGATACCAGTGCGGTAGAGCCTATGTCCCATGTATTTACCATGACGAATGTATTTCGTGAGGATGTAGTGACCAATGGAGATGACCGTGACAATATGTTAAAGAACGCACCGGAATGCAAGGATGGTTCTTACAAGGTTCCAAAGACCGTGGAATAGGGCATGGACAAATGACAGGAGGAACGGAAAAATGAGTATATTGGATTTGACCGCAGTAGAACTGGGGAAAAAGATAAAAGCGAAAGAGATTACCGTTGTGGATGCGGTAAAAGCGTCTCTGGAGCAGATAAAAAAACTGGAGCCTGTAGTTCACGCCTATGTGACTGTGGATGAAGAAGGCTCTTTGAAAAGGGCCGAAGAGGTTCAGAGACTGATTGATGATGGAACATTAACCGGCCCATTAGCCGGAGTTCCGGTGGCAATCAAGGACAATATGTGTACGAAGGATCTGCTGACCACCTGCAGTTCTAAGATTTTATATAATTTTGTTCCGACCTTCAGTGCAGAGGCTGTGATCAACCTGGAAAAGGCAGGGGCCGTGATCTTAGGAAAGACCAACATGGATGAGTTTGCCATGGGAAGCACCACAGAGACTTCCGCTTACGGTGTCACCAGAAACCCATGGGACCCGGAACACGTACCGGGTGGTTCTTCCGGCGGTTCCTGTGCGGCAGTGGCAGCGGAAGAATGCTTCTTTGCGTTAGGATCTGATACTGGCGGTTCCATCCGTCAGCCAAGCTCCTTCTGTGGCGTGACCGGCATCAAGCCGACCTACGGAACGGTATCCCGTTACGGACTGATCGCTTACGGTTCTTCTCTGGATCAGATCGGACCGATTGCCAGGGACGTGACCGATTGTGCCACCATTCTGGAAGCGATTTCTTCCTATGATAAGAAGGACAGCACTTCCATTCCAAGAGAAGACATGGATTTCACCTCTGCCCTGGTGGATGACGTGAAAGGGATGCGGATCGGTATTCCGAGGGATTATTTGGGCGAAGGTCTGGATGAGGAAGTAAAGGAGGCTATTTTAAAGGCGGCGAAGGTCCTGGAGGACAAGGGAGCTATCGTGGAAGAGTTTGATCTGGGTCTGGTAAAATACGCGATCCCTGCTTACTACGTGATCGCTTCCGCAGAGGCCAGCTCCAATCTTTCCCGTTTTGACGGTGTGAAATACGGACTCCGGGCCAAGGAATATGAGGGTCTTCACGAAATGTATAAAAAGAGCCGTTCCGAGGGCTTCGGGGAAGAGGTTAAGAGAAGAATCATGCTGGGTTCCTTCGTGTTAAGCTCCGGTTACTATGACGCTTATTATCTGAAAGCCCTGAGAACGAAAGCATTAATTAAGAAGGAATTCGATAAGGCATTTGAAAAATACGATGTGATCCTGGGACCGGCGGCACCGTCTACAGCCCCGAAATTAGGTGAATCCTTAAGTGATCCGTTAAAAATGTATCTGGGTGATATTTATACGATTTCCGTAAACTTAGCAGGACTTCCCGGTATGACCGTTCCTTGTGGAAAGGATTCCGCCGGACTTCCGATTGGTTTACAGCTGATCGGTGACTGCTTCCAGGAGAAGAAGATCATCCGGGCAGGTTACGCGTTTGAGCAGAGCCGGAAATATGAGGCGCCAGCCATGACAAAGGAGGGCAGATAACGATGAGCAAACAGTATGAGACAGTGATCGGTCTGGAGGTTCATGTAGAGCTGGCCACCAAAACCAAGATTTTCTGTGGATGTTCCACCGCATTCGGCGGTGCGCCTAACACCCACACTTGTCCGGTGTGTACCGGTATGCCTGGTTCTCTGCCTGTATTAAATAAGCAGGTAGTAGAGTATGCTTTAGCAGTGGGTCTTGCCACCAACTGCGGCATTAACCAGTATTGTAAATTTGACCGGAAAAACTATTTTTATCCGGATAACCCACAGAACTATCAGATTTCCCAGTTATACCTGCCGATCTGTCATGATGGCTGGGTGGAGATTGAAACCACTGCTGGAAAGAAGAAGATCGGTATCCATGAGATCCATATGGAAGAGGATGCAGGAAAACTGATCCATGACGAGTGGGATGACTGTTCCTTGGTGGATTACAACCGGAGCGGTGTGCCGTTAATCGAGATCGTGTCTGAGCCGGATATGAGAAGCGCCGATGAGGTGATTGCTTATCTGGAAAAATTACGTCTGATTATCCAGTATTTAGGCGCTTCCGACTGCAAGCTGCAGGAGGGCTCCATGCGTGCCGATGTGAACTTATCGGTCCGTGAGGCAGGCGTGGAGCAGTTCGGTACCAGAACGGAAATGAAGAACTTAAACTCCTTTAAGGCTATTGCCAGAGCCATTGAGGGCGAGCGGAAAAGACAGATCGAGCTGATCGAAGAAGGCAAAAAGGTGATCCAGGAGACCAGAAGATGGGATGACAACAAGGAATCCTCCCATGCGATGCGTTCCAAAGAGGATGCCCAGGATTACCGTTATTTCCCGGACCCGGATCTGATGCCGGTATGGATCAGTGATGAGTGGATCCAGAGAGTGAAGGATCGTCAGCCGGAACTGAGAACGGAGAAATTGATCCGTTACCAGAAGGAGTTCCAGATTCCGCAGTATGATGCAGAGATCCTGACCAGTTCCAAGCATATGGCGGATATTTTTGAGGCTACCGTGGAATTGTGTAGTAAGCCAAAAGAAGTATCCAACTGGCTGATGGTGGAGACCATGCGGTTATTAAAAGAGCATGAGCAGGATCCGGAGGAGATCCATTTCTCACCGAAGCACCTGGCAGAGCTGATCAAACTGGTCGATGCGGGAACCATCAACCGTACTGTGGCGAAGACGGTATTTGAGGAGATTTTTGCAAATGATGTGGATCCGGAACAGTATGTGGAAGAAAAGGGCTTAAAAGTGGTCAATGACGAGGGAGCGCTCCGGACGGAGATCCAGAAGATCATCGACGCAAATCCTCAGTCTGTGGAAGATTATCGCAATGGCAAACAGAAAGCCATGGGCTTTATCGTGGGCCAGACCATGAGGGCTATGAAGGGAAAAGCGGATCCGGGACTGGTAAATCAGATCGTAAAAGAACTGATGGACAAGGCTTAAAACGCAAAAATATTCATGCGACTGTTTCTATAACGAGAAAACAGGCACAGATTTCCAATTTTAAAAACGTTAGAAAATTGACACTCAGGTATTGACGAAAAGGGCGGTCTGCGGTAAAGTACGAAGTAACTGTAAAAGTAATCGTTTCGTTACTTGTAAAATACAGATCGCCCTTTTTAGGGACGAAGTAACTGTTCAGGAGGTCTACGCACTTGAATAGCTACGAGACGAGGATGAGGAGGAGATACATGAAACCGTATGCTGAGATGACCAAAGCGGAGCTCCAGGCTCTGAAAAAAGAATTGTCTGCAAAGTACAGAGAGTATCAGGGAAAAGATCTGAAACTGGATATGTCCAGAGGAAAGCCAAGTATTGACCAGCTGGATTTGTCTATGGGAATGCTGGATGTGCTGACCAGCGACATGGATTTGACCTGTGAAGATGGAACCGACTGCCGTAACTATGGTGTGTTAGACGGTATCAGCGAAGCGAAGGAACTGTTAGCTGATATGATGGAGGTAGCTCCAGATCACATTATTATTTATGGTAACTCCAGTCTGAATGTCATGTATGATACGGTATCCCGTTCGATGACCCACGGCGTGATGGGGAATACTCCATGGTGCAAGCTGGATAAAGTAAAATTCTTATGTCCGGTACCTGGTTATGACCGTCATTTTGCTATTACAGAGTATTTTGGTATCGAGATGATCAATATTCCGATGACTCCAACAGGTCCGGATATGGATATGGTCGAGAAATTAGTGGCTTCTGACGATTCCATCAAGGGTATCTGGTGTGTGCCGAAGTATTCTAATCCACAGGGTATTTCCTACTCTGACCAGACGGTACGCCGTTTCGCAAGACTGAAACCGGCAGCTCCGGATTTCCGTATTTACTGGGATAACGCTTACACCATCCATCATTTATACGATATGGATCAGGATCATCTGATCGAGATCTTAGCAGAGTGTAAGAGAGCCGGTAACCCGGATATGGTTTATAAATTTGCATCTACTTCCAAGATCAGCTTCCCAGGCTCTGGTATTGCAGCCATTGCAGCTTCCCAGAATAACCTGGTTGATATTAAGAAACAGCTTCGCATCCAGACCATCGGTCATGATAAGGTGAATCAGCTTCGTCATGTGCGTTTCTTTGGCGATATCCACGGTATGGTAGAGCATATGAAAAAGCATGCGGATATTTTAAGACCGAAGTTTGAGGCGGTACTTGAGACTCTGGACCGGGAACTGGAAGGGCTTGGCATCGGTACCTGGACCACACCAAAGGGCGGTTATTTTATCGCCTTTGATTCTCTGGATGGCTGTGCAAAAGCCATTGTGGCAAAATGTAAGAAGGCTGGTCTGGTGATGACAGGAGCAGGAGCGACTTATCCATATGGAAAAGATCCTCATGACAGCAATATCCGTATTGCTCCATCTTACCCTCCGTTAAATGACTTAAAGCAGGCCATGGAATTATTTGCCCTTTGTGTCAAATTAGTCAGTGTGGAGAAGCTGCTGTCTGAAAAAAAGGATGATGTGGTGACTGTTACAACAGAAGCATGAGCAAAAGAATCCGCTAAGCAGCAGGGTTCTGATGCGTAGAACAAGAATGGCGCGGATCATATGATGCATGGCCGCAGCCGAGAAAGAGAAAAGAGCGGCTGGTAACGGAATTACCGACCGCTCCTTTTGTGCAGGTGAAAGTTTTTATGATTTCAAAATTAATGAAGAAGGTATTAAACAGGGAATCTATTTCCTATATTATTTTTGGGGTACTGACAACTCTGGTGGACTGGGCAAGCTATGCGCTGTTCTGGTCTCTGGGTTGGGATTACAGGGTTTCCACTGCCTTAAGCTGGGCGGCGGCAGTATTATTTGCCTTTGTGACCAATAAATTCTGGGTATTTCGCAGCTTTACGTTAAAGCTTTCTTATTTATGGAAGGAATTCGTTTCTTTTGTGGCGTGCAGAGCAGCCACAGGAGTCCTGACGATGTTGGGAATGATCCTGATGGTAGATGGATTCCATTGGAACGAATTTTTAGGGAAATTAATGGTTTCTGCCATGTCTCTTGTGTTAAACTATATTATGAGCAAACTGTTTATCTTCAAGAAGAAAAAGGATGAGGAAAAGGAACATGGAGCTGGATGAGATCAAGCAGGTATCGAAGGAGTTGGAGGACATTTTAGAAGGATTTCCGGATGTGCCGAAAGAGCCGATGCTGCAGAAAGTGAAACACACGGAAAACCAGCCTGAGGACGAAGTGGCGGCAGCTTTGGATTCTGAGATAGATGACCAGGAATCGGAAGCAGGAGAAGACCTGGAATTAGAACCAGACCTGGAATTAGAACCAGAAGAGCTGGAGCCGGAACCGGTCTGGGATCAGCCGGAGAGCCGCAGCCAGGAGGCAAGAAAACGGAAAAGGGAGAATTTCGCCAATGGAATCTTAAGGCCGAGAGACCGTTATCTGGCGGCATTTCTGGTTCCGGTGGTCATTATGGTGATCATTTTTGCACAAAGGGGGATTTTCCCATTTGGAGACGAGAGCTTTTTGAGGACAGATATGTATCACCAATATGCGCCATTTTTTGCAGAGTTCCGTCATAAACTGGCAGATGGAGGAAGCCTTCTGTACAGCTGGAATGTAGGCATGGGTGTGAATTTTGCTGCTCTTTATGCTTACTATCTGGCAAGTCCCTTGAACTGGCTGATCATGTTTTGCCCCAAAGGCTATGTGATCGAGTTTATGACCTACATGATCGTGCTGAAGACGGGACTGGCAGGTCTGACATTTGCATGGTATTTAAGTAAGCATTGCAGGACCAGAGATTTTGGCACGGCATATTTTGCAATCTTTTATGCCTTATCTGGATATATGGCGGCTTATAGCTGGAATATCATGTGGCTGGACTGTATTCTGCTGTTCCCGGTGATCATGCTTGGACTAGAACAGCTGGTAAAAGAAGGAAAAGGACTGCTTTACGGCATATCCCTTGGCGTCTGCATTCTGTCCAACTATTACATTTCCATCATGATCTGCATGTTTATGGTGATCTATTTCTTCGCTCTCTGGATTCTGGAGAGAGGAAGGAGCGGACGGGATTTTGTGGTCAGCGGATTGAAATTTGCAGGATATTCCGTATTGGCTGGCGGTCTTTCCGCAGCGGTCCTGCTGCCGGAGATTTTTGCGTTACAGATGACGGCATCTGGAGACGTGAATTTCCCTAAAACGGTTACTTCTTATTTTTCAATCTTTGATATGATCGCCAGACATCTGCCGATCGTGGAGACGGAGATCGGACTGGATCACTGGCCGAATCTGTACTGTGGTGTGGCGGTGCTGTTATTTTTCCTGCTATATCTGGGCTGCAGGCAGATCCGGGTGAGGGAGAAAGCGGTTTATTGCGGACTTTTGCTGCTTTTTATGGCAAGCTTTTCCATCAATGTGCTGAATTTTATCTGGCATGGTTTTCATTATCCCAACAGTCTTCCATGCAGACAGTCCTTTATCTACATTTTCCTGGTGCTGCTGGTAAGCTATGAGGCTTATACGCACTTAACGGAGACGCCAAGATCCCATGTGGCATTTGCCCTGGGTGGTTCTATAGGATTTGTGATTCTGGCGGAAAAACTGGTGGATGTGGATGATTTCCAGTTTTACACCTATCTTGTGGCCATTGCATTCCTGGCTTTGTACGGAGGTCTGATCTATCTGTATAAGAGTGGAAAACGAAGAACGGGGACGGTGCTTTTAGCGGCGTTGGCCCTGGTTTCTGTGGAAGCTGCAGTGAATATGACAGTGACCAGCGTGACCACGACCAGCCGTTCCGCTTATGTAAAGGACAACCAGGAGGTAGAGACACTGACCCGATCCCTTCTTCCGGCAGATACCTTTTATCGTATTGAGAAGGTGACCAGAAAAACGAAAAATGACGGTGCGTGGATGAATTTCCCGTCCGTATCCTTGTTTTCTTCTGTGGCTAATGCGGATCTGACGGCATTTTTTAAGACCGTTGGCTGCGAGGGAAGCACCAATGCTTACAGTATTACGGGAAGTACGCCGTTGATCGACTCGTTATTTTCAGTAAAATATGGTCTGTATTCGGAACCGCAGGAGGGCAGTTCTAATCTGATCCTGATCCGTCAGGAAGGCGGTACTTATCTGTATGCAAGAAGAGACACGCTTCCGGTTGGTTTTATGGTGCCATCAGATATTGATTACAGCTGGCAGCGGGACTTAGGGAATCCGGTGTCGGTGCAGAATGACCTGTGCGGTCTCATCGGAGTGGACCGGGTGCTGGAGCAGGTAGATGTGGAAAATAATGAAGATACCGCCCGTTTTACACCGGAGACTGCTGGCATGTATTATGTATACATTGCCAACCGGAAGGTGGAGCAGGTAGATGTATCTCCAACCGGGGAATCGGAACGGAGCAGCAAGAAATTTAAAAATGTAAACCGTGGCTATCTTTTAGGGCTTGGCTGGTGCCATGCAGGGGAAGAGCTGGTGTTAAAGGGTGAGGACGAGAGCCAGTCCCTGAATGCAGAGATTTACCATTTTAATTATGATGCTCTTCATCAGGTGTACAATGCCCTGAATCGTTATCCGCTGCAGGTGACCAGCTGGACTGATGATTCCCTGTCCGGTGTGGTAAATACAGATCAGGCAGGAACGTTATTTACCAGCATTCCATATGACAAAGGCTGGACGATTCTGGTAGATGGCGTTAAAATGGAAGCATCGAAGATTTTTGATACATTTTTATGTGTGGATCTGACAGAAGGAACCCATACGGTAGAATTCCGGTTTGAACCGCAGGGACAGAAGACCGGCATCTGCATCACGGTGGTATGTGCGCTGATTCTGGGAATCATTGCATTTATCTCAGTCAAGAAGACTCCCACCTCTTTTAGGTGGTGAGTAATAACAAATTAGTCTCAGTGGGAGGTGGGTCTCCGATTGAGATAAACGCTCCGCGAGGATGCGCAGTGATTCTGTAAAGAATATGTCAGCTTACGCTGACCAGAATCACGCGCCAAGTCTCACGGACGTTCGACTTGAATGACAACCGAAATAGAAAAAGGAGATTATAGAAGTATGAAATTATGGGGCGGACGCTTCACCAAGGAAGAAAATCAGTTAGTACACAATTTTAATGAGTCCCTTTCCTTTGATCAGAAGTTTTATCATCAGGATATTCAGGGAAGCATGGCTCATGTAAAGATGCTGGCAAAACAGGGCATTGTTTCCAGAGAGGATGAAAAAGCCATTTTAGACGGCCTGCAGGGGATCTTAGAGGATATCGAGGCTGGCAAGCTGGAATTTACCAAAGAACATGAGGATATCCATTCTTTCGTGGAGGCTAATCTGATCGAGCGGATCGGCGATGCAGGAAAACGCCTGCATACTGGCCGCAGCCGTAATGACCAGGTGGCGCTGGATATGAAGTTATACTGCAGGGATGAGTTAAAAGAGATCGACGGTCTGGTAAAGGATCTGCTGGCAGAGCTGTTAAAGATCATGGAAGAGAATACGGAGACCTATATGCCTGGATTTACCCATCTGCAGAAGGCACAGCCGGTGACTCTGGCTCATCATGTAGGCGCTTATTTTGAGATGTTCTACCGGGACTGCACCCGTCTCCATGACATTTATGAGAGAATGAATTACTGTCCATTAGGTGCAGGCGCTCTGGCTGGGACGACTTATCCATTAGACCGGGAGTATACCGCAGAGTTATTAGGCTTTTATGGTCCGACCTTAAACAGTATGGATTCCGTTTCTGATCGTGATTATGTGATCGAGCTGTTAAGCGCCCTGTCCATCATTGCTATGCATTTGAGCCGTTTCAGTGAGGAGATCATCATCTGGAATACCAATGAGTATCGGTTTGTGGAGATCGATGATGCGTACAGCACAGGAAGCAGCATCATGCCTCAGAAGAAGAATCCGGATATCGCAGAGCTGGTTCGTGGAAAGAGCGGCCGTGTTTATGGCGCTCTGGTGTCCATGTTGACGACGATGAAAGGAATCCCGCTGGCATATAATAAAGATATGCAGGAGGATAAAGAACTGACCTTTGACGCGATTGATACCGTAAAAGGATGTCTGGCGCTGTTTACCGGCATGATCTCTACCATGACCTTTAACAAGGATATCATGGAGGCCAGCGCAAAGAGCGGATTTACCAATGCGACTGATGCAGCGGATTATCTGGTAAATCATGGTGTTCCATTCCGTGATGCCCATGGAATCGTGGGACAGCTGGTTCTGTTCTGTATTGATAAGAATATCGCTCTGGATGATATGACTCTAGATGAGTTCAAGGCCATCAGTCCGGTATTTGAAGAGGATATCTACCAGGCCATCAGCTTAAAGACCTGTGTGGAGAAGCGTATGACCATCGGCGCTCCGGGACCTGAGGCCATGAAGAAGGTTATTGAGAGCTGCAAGAAGAGACTGGAAGAGTTGAAATAGAAAGTGTGATAAAAGAAGACTGCCGCAAGGGAAAAGCATCTCGGTCAGATGGACAGAGGATGGGGCATTCCCTTGTGGCAGTTTCCCTTTCTGTGATTACAGTCTAACAAAAGATGGATCGTTTTTCGTGACATCCTGTGCTCTGAGATGTTATTTTTGAAAAATATTCTGTTTTTTTCTGCTAATATTAGTATAATGATGTTAGGGTCAAAAGCTTTTGATCCTGGTATCAGTATAATACAAGTATGGAAAAATAGATATCAGATTTCAATGATAAAGCAGGAGGAATAAACATGAGGTTTGAGGAGAAGGACGGTGCGCTTTTGGCGTACCATCAGGGGGAAATGCTTCGGATCGAGAGTTGGGGAGAGGATTCCCTGCGGGTGCGGGCAACGAAACTTGGGGGATTTACGAATGAGGACTGGGCGTTGACAGAACCGGTTCCTGCGGGAAATGCTGTGGTGAAGATCGGGGAGATGGATCACCGGTTAAGCAGCGGTGTTGTAGAAAAGCGGCCTATGGCAGTGATCACTAACGGCAGAATCCAGGCGAAGGTAAATTTTGCGGGAGTCATTACATTTTATAGGGATGGAACTGTATTTTTGCAGGAGTATTTCCGCAATTATGATGGAACCATCAGCCGGGAGAGCCGTTGCCTGAAGGTGATCAACCGGGAATGGAAAGGGATCATCGGTGGAAGCGAGTCAAAATTAAATGTAAAGTTCGAGAGCAATGACGGGGAGAAAATCTTTGGAATGGGCCAGTACCAGCATTCCTATATGGATCTGAAAGGCTGTACACTGGAACTGGAACAGAGAAATTCCCAGATTTCAGTTCCATTCATGGTATCCAGTTACGGATATGGTATGCTGTGGAACAATCCGGCGGTGGGACAGGTGACATTTGGAAAGAATTATACGGAGTGGAATGCCCGTTCTACCAGGCAGATGGATTACTGGCTGACCGTTGCAGATACGCCCAAGAAGATTCTGGAGCAATATACAGAGGTGACTGGACGGGCTCCTGGTTTTCCAGAGGACTGCATGGGGCTGTGGCAGTGTAAACTTCGCTACCGCACCCAGAAAGAGGTGTTGGAAGTGGCCAGAAGATACCAGAAAGAAGGCATTCATATTGATCAGATCGTGATCGATTTCTTTCACTGGACGTTGCAGGGTGACTGGAAATTTGACCGGAAATACTGGCCGGACCCGAAAGCCATGATCGATGAGCTGCATTCCATGGGAATCAAAGTGATGGTGTCTGTATGGCCGTCGGTGGATAAGAAAAGCGAGAATTTTGGCCCAATGATGGATCGTGGGCTGTTGATCCAGACGGAACGCGGCGCGGTTCAGACTTATGATTATCAGGGAGACTGCATGGAAATCGATGCATTGAACCCGGAGACCAGGAAGTATGTGTGGGAGGTCTGCAAAAAGAATTATTATGATTTAGGAGTTGATGGATTCTGGCTGGACAATTCGGAACCGGATTTTGCCGTGTACGACCATGAAAATTACCGGTATTTTGCAGGACCGGCACTGACCTGCAGCAACATTTACCCACAGATGTACAGCCGTGTATTTTTTGATCCTATGAAGAAAATGGGAAACGATGCTGTGGTGAATCTGCTCCGCTGCGCCTGGGCGGGAAGCCAGAAGTATGGCAATGTGGTCTGGTCTGGAGATGTGCCGAGTACATTTGAGGCATTTTATGATCAGCTTCAGGCAGGGTTGAATATGGGACTGGCAGGAATTCCATGGTGGACGACAGATATTGGCGGATTTATGACCGACGACTGGGAAGACCCGGATTTTAAACAGCTTCTGATTCGCTGGTATCAGTTTGCCGTGTATTCACCGGTTCTTCGTATGCATGGAGAGCGCGGTCCCATCGATATCCCTCCGTTAGACGACCGGGACTGGGGTGGCGGATACCTTCACACAGGCCATTCCAACGAACTTTGGAGTTATGGAGAAGAGAATTACCGCATTATGAAGCATTATTACGAAGTGCGTATGGCTATGAAAGAGTACATCAAGGGGCTTTTTGAAGAAGCTTCGGAAAATGGTTCGCCTCTGCTTCGTGCCATGTTCTATGAATTTCCGGAAGATCCGAAATGCTGGGAATTACAGGATCAGTATATGTTCGGTGACCGCTATCTGGTGGCGCCGGTGTTTCATCTGAATCAGTGGCAGAGAGAGGTGTATCTGCCAGAGGGAACCTGGAGAGATACCAGAGATGGAAAAAACTATGAGGGCGGTCAGCTGATCATGGTGGAAGCGCCGCTTGAGACCATTCCGGTATTCGAAAAGGTGGACTAAAATTACATAGACGAAAGAAATCTGGGAAAAATACCCCACATAAGGAAATCCTGAAAGGAGATCAGATTATGTGGGGTATTTTGATTGCGCTGCTTTCTGGCGCACTTATGAGCATTCAGGGAGTGTTTAATACGGAAGTGACCAGGCAGAGCAGCATCTGGGTATCGGCTGGCTGGGTACAGCTGACTGCGTTTGTCACCTGTCTGGTCATGTGGTTATTGACGGGAAGGCCGGAGGTCCAGGGAATCTGGCAGGTGAGGCCATGGTATATGTTATCAGGAGGTGTGATCGGCGCATTGATCACATGGACGGTGATCCGCAGTGTGGAAAGCCTGGGACCTGCCAAATCTGCCCTGTTGATCGTAGTGGCACAGATTGCTGTAGCTTATGGAATCGAGGTATTTGGGCTTTTTGGAGTAGAAAAGAGCGGCTGGGAGTGGAAAAAAGCGATTGGGGCATTGACTGCCGTGATTGGAATTATCATTTTCCAGAAATAATGCTTGTATTTAGAAAATGATTTGGGTAAAATAGTAAGTAAGCGGAAGGTGGTGCTCTCTGGAAAGGAGAGATACCATGAAGAAACAAAGCTTGAAAATCATACTCACTGTCATATGGCTGTTGGCTGCAGGCATATGTTACAGCTGCAGTCATGTTCCATCTCATTCCACAGATTCGGAGTGGAAGCTGGAACTTTCAGATGATCCAGAAGATACCCAGGAAGAGACTACAAGTGATGACCGCACGGAGAGTGATCCGGCAGTTCTGTATGTATATGTATGCGGCGAGATTCAGAATCCCGGCGTGTGGGAACTGCGTCCTGGAGACAGGATTTTCCGGGCCATTGAGATGGCTGGGGGAGTGACAGAGGATGCCGCAGTGGACAGTTTAAACCTGGCGGCAGAAGTGACAGATGGGATGAAGCTGTGGGTTCCATCCAGAGAGGAGATGAAAGCTCTGGGAGAAAAAAACGGAGACAGCGCAGTGTTTACAAAAGATGGCTGGTCCGGACAGGAAACGGCGGAAGGTATTTCCGGAGGAAAGGTGAATCTCAATGCGGCAACGCTGGAACAGCTGATGACTTTAAGAGGAATTGGGGAAGCCAGAGCCAGGGATATCATCGCTTATCGGGAAAAACATGGTGATTTTCAAAGGATAGAGGATATTAAGAAGGTGTCCGGGATCAAGGATGCCGCTTTTCAGAAGATAAAAGACGATATTACGGTTTAAGGGAAGATGAGGTAGCGTACCATGACAAAGGTGCTGGTTGTAGATGATGAGAAGTTGATCGTAAAAGGAATCCGGTTCAGCCTGGAACAGGATAACATGGAGGTGGACTGCGCCTATGATGGCGAGGAGGCCATGAGTAAGGCGAAGGAAAAAGAGTATGATGTGATCCTTCTGGATGTGATGCTGCCGAAGGCAGACGGATTTGAGGTCCTTCAGACAGTAAGAGAATTTTCGGAGGTTCCGGTGATCATGCTGACTGCCAAGGGCAATGACATGGATAAAATCTTAGGTCTGGAATACGGAGCCGATGATTACATCACCAAGCCATTTAACATTCTGGAGGTAAAAGCCCGGATCAAGGCCATTTTAAGAAGAAATTCCATGAGAAACCGCAAGTCGGAGGAACCGAAAAAACAGGTGATCGTGGCAGGAAGCCTGAAATTAGACCGGGATGGCAGACGGGTTTTCGTTAATGAGAAGGAGATTAATCTGACTGCTAAGGAATTCGATCTGCTGGAGCTGCTGGTTTGCAATCCAAACAAAGTGTACAGCCGTGAGGCGCTTCTTGCCTATGTGTGGGGCAATAAAGCTATGGATTCCGGCGATGTACGGACGGTTGATGTGCATGTCCGGAGGCTGCGGGAGAAGATCGAACCAAGTCCAAGTGCACCGCAGTTTGTGCATACCAAGTGGGGGGTCGGCTATTATTTTGCTGCAAAATAGGCAGCACCTGGAATAAGAAAAAAGGTAACGATGTTTTCAGCTGGTCAGCGCAGGAAGTATGCAGACCTGCTGAAGCATTGCAAGAAAGGGTGTAACTATTCAGTAGGTCTGCGCACATGCTGCGCTGACCGTAAGAACACATAGGCTAGAAAGCAAAAATCCCATCAGCGAAGCTGATCTGGAATGGATTTTTGCTCGTAACTATGAAGGTACTGAATAGTTACGAAAGGGTACAAAAGATGAATTCTATGCAGGCAATCACCATCCGTCAGGTACGTCCTGAGGATTTAGACGCAGTGACGGAAGTAGAGGCGGTCTGCTTCCCAAAGGCAGAAGCAGCAGACCGGGCATCCTTTGAAGCGCGGATCAAGGCTTTTCCGGACAGCTTTTTTGTGGCAGAAGAGGAAGGAAGGATCGTTGGTTTTATTAATGGGGCGGTGGTGAATGAGACCACCATCCGGGATGAGATGTTTGAGGATGTTTCGTTTCATAATGGAACTGGAAATTATCAGAGTATCTTTGGACTGGATGTGATTCCGGAGTATCAGCATCATGGTCTGGCCTCCAGATTGATGCGCCATATGATCGAAGAAACGAAAAAACGTGGGAAACAAGGACTGATCCTTACCTGTAAGGACCGGCTGATCGGATTCTATGAGACCTTTGGATATCGGAATCTTGGCGTATCGGAATCCGTTCACGGCGGAGCTGTGTGGTATGACATGATCCTGGAGCTGGAAGCATGAAGATTACGTTAGTTACAGTGGGAAAGATCAAGGAAAAATTTTTTGAAGATGCCATCAAGGAGTATTCCAAGCGGCTTAGCCGGTATTGTAAATTAGAGATTCTTCAGGTGGCTGATGAGAAGACACCGGAAGGTGCCAGCGAAGCGGTGGAGTTACAGATCAAGGAAAAGGAAGGACAGAGAATCCTTTCGCTGATCCGGGATGATGCATATGTGATCGCCTTGGCGATTGAGGGAAAGATGCTGGATTCTGAAGAACTGGCAGAAAGAATTGAAAAATTAGGAGTCAGCGGCATCAGCCAGATCGTATTTGTCATCGGAGGTTCCCTGGGACTGTCTGCCCAGGTGATGAAGCGGGCGGATTACGCTCTTAGCTTTTCCAGGATGACATTTCCCCATCAGCTGATGCGGGTGGTGTTGTTAGAGCAGATCTACCGGAGTTACCGGATCATGAACCATCAGCCTTATCACAAGTAAAGGCAGCTGGACAGAGAAGCAGGCGGTTGAAAGTTGATCAGCCGCCTGCTGTGCTTTAACTCGTTTTTACCAGCTCATCGCCTGGTTCCAAAATAGTATCGCCTCTTGGAATGATAGTCTGTCCATTGCGGCGGATCAGGATGATCAGGTTGCCGGGCGACAGCTTCAGATCCTTAATCTGGCGGCTGCACCAGGGGTGGGAGGCATCCAGAGTCAGTTTACTCAAGTGAATATCTTCTTGTCCGGTATAGGCGGTTGCGCCCAGGACCAGGACATCGCCAGCGCGCAGTACGGTTTCTCCATGAGGAACCGTATTTTTTTCGCCCGGATGACTCAAAAATACTAAAAGGGTGCCAGGTGGGAGCTGCAGATCCCGGACTTTCATGCCGCTCCATGGGTGGTGTTCTGTGACCGGGATATCGATAAAACGAACATCAGTTTCTTCGCTGTAATCGGAAAATGTGGTCAGAATGTTGCCGCTGGTGTCCAGCATTTCTGTCCGTCTTGCAAACCAGGGAAGCAGCGTTCCCTGGATGGCAATGGAAAATAATACAACACAGAACACAATATGGAACAGATCATGTTCCAGTGTAATGCTACTCTGAATGGCCATAATGGCGAATACAATGGATGCAGCGCCCCGCAGCCCCGCCCAGGAAACCAGGATCTGCTGGCGCAGGGAAGATCTCAATGGGGTCAGCAAAATCGCGGTCACGAGCGGTCTTGCGATCAGGGTCAGGAATGCGGCGATGGCAGCAGCCGGAAGCCACACGGCGGCGATCCTGGAAGGGAAGGAGAGCAGTCCCAGGATAAAGAAGATTAGCATCTGCATCAGGCTGGTAAGGCCGTCAAAGAAATTGACCAGGGTTTTCTTATTAGGCAGTGGACTGTTGCCTAACAGGATTCCCATGAGATAGGCGCTTAAGTATCCATTTCCCCCAATGACCGAAGGCAGGGCATAGGCAAGTACCGCAGATGCCAGCACAAATGCCGTGTCAAAACCGCTGGTCTCAAAATCCACATGGAGGAGAACCCAGCGGACAACGAAAGCCAGCACTGCACCAATGGCAAGACCAAAGAGGATCTGGGTGGTCGCAGTGGTCAGGATCTGAAGAGGAAGACGGCTGGAAACACCCTGTTTCATGGCGGTTAACAGGATAATGGTCAGCATATAGGCCGCCGGGTCATTGGAACCGCTCTCCACCTCTAAGAGGGAGTCTGTGCTGTCCTTTAAAGAAAGATTTTTCGAGCGGAGGACGGAAAAAACACTGGCAGCGTCCGTGGAACCTAGTACTGCTCCGGTCAGTAAGCCCTCCAGCAGGCCAAAATGCAGGACATAGTGGCAGAACAAACCGGTAAACAGCGCCGTGAAAATAGTACCGAAGGCAGACATCACCAGAGCCTTTAAAGCAGCAGGCTTTGCCGTTTTCCAGCGGGTGCCGAAGCCACCGTAAAACATGATGAAGATCAGGGCGATGGAGCAGATCGTTTCTGCAAATCCAAAATCCGCGAAATCGATCCGCACAAGTCCTTCGGAGCCAAAAACCATGCCGAGAAGGATAAAGGCCAGAAGCATAGGGATACCAATCCTGCTGGAGAGCCGGTTACATAAGATACAGGCCAGGATCACACAGGAACCGAGAAGCAAAAGCTGGATCACAGGCAGCCCCCCTTTCTGATCCTGGAGACGGTCAGCTCCCGGACAATTGTATGATTGATAGTTCGTGCAGTGGGTGAACTGCAGTGCTTTATTGTGTCAAGTTTGTACATATGCGGTCTCCTTTGCTGTTTGAGGTTGATCGTATTTTGATTCTGGTATTTATAGTATACAGACTAACAGAAGATTTGTCAGTTGAAAAAGGCACAAAATAAAGAAATGATGTATCGTAACGGGATTTTCAGCTCATAGGATGAATTTTTCCATCATATATTGAGATTAAAGAAAGCCTGGGACACGGTACCAGATCTGGTCCGGAACCGGGAGAAGGTAAAAAAGAGGGCTGCGGAGGGACAAGATATGGGAGCAGAAATGGTGATCCGGAGTTTTCCGGCAAAGCTGAGAAAACTGCTGGAGCCCCTGAAAATCAGTCATTTAGAGGAGGTACGCCTGCGGGCAGATCAGCCTCTGATGGTGGTATGGAATGGAAAGGATTACTTTGTGACGGACCAGGGACAATTGTCCATGGATCAGAGCCAGTCCTGGAAGGTACCGGAGAGTCTTCTGAGAGAAGCGGTAGAAGCTTTCAGCAGTCATTCCCTCTATGCTTATGAGGAGGAGCTGCGCCAGGGGTTTTTTACCATTCAGGGCGGCCACCGGATCGGTGTGGCGGGGAAGGTGGTCCTGGAGCATGGGGCAGTCAAAACCATGAAATATCTATCCTTTTTAAATGTCCGGATTGCCCATGAGATACGGGGGTGTGCGGATGGAATTCTTCCATATATATATGAAGCAGATAGGTGTGAAATTAATCGTGAAATTTTTCACACACTATTAATCTCACCACCCAGATGTGGAAAAACCACTCTGCTGCGTGATCTGATCCGCCAGATCTCCAATGGAAACGCATTCCATCCGGGAATGACAGTGGGCGTGGTGGATGAGCGGTCAGAGATTGGCGCCTGCTATCATGGAATCCCGCAAAATGATCTTGGGATACGGAGTGATGTACTGGACGATTGCCCCAAGCATCTGGGAATGATGATGCTGATCCGGACAATGTCGCCTAAGGTGGTGGCGGTGGACGAGATCGGAAGCCGTGAGGACTTAGAGGCGATAGAGTATGTGATGAATTGTGGCTGTAAACTTCTTGCTACGGTCCATGGAAATTCACTGGAGGAGATCCGCAGAAAGCCGGTTTTGGGCAGGATGGTGGAGGAAGCGTGGTTTGGCCGTTATGTGATCCTGGAGCGGAACGGGACGCCGGGTCATGTGGCGGTGGTCCTGGATGGACAAGGGAGGCGTCTATGATATGGTTAAAGATCATGGGAGGAATTCTGGTGGTGCTTTCCGGAGGCGGTCTTGGTTTTGTCAGGGCAGACAAGTGGAGGAGCCACCGGAAAAATCTGGAGGAGCTGCGGAAAATGACCTTACTTTTGCGCAGCCAGATCCTATATGCCAGAGGTACATTAGAGGAGGCATTGGAACAGGTGGGAAAAAAATCAGACGGACCGGTAGCGCAGATTTTTGAAGAAACAGCAGAGCAGTTAAGATGCCAGGATGGGCGTTCGTTCTATGAAATCTGGCAGATGTCTGTGGAACGGCACTGGAAAGAGCTTCTTCTGACCACGGAAGAATGCCGGGAGTGGAAGGAATTTGGCCGTCACCTTGGGTTTATGGATCTGGAGATGCAGGAAAAAAATATGGAGCTTTACTTAGAACAGCTGGAGCTGTCTGTCCGGTTTTACCGGGAACAGGAGCGGGAGCAGCAGAAATTATCCATCAGTCTTGGGATCATGGGAGGTCTGTTTTTAACGGTGCTGTTATTTTAAAGGGGGAATGACCATGGGAGTAAATGTGATTTTCCGGATCGCGGCGGTGGGAATCTTAGTCTCCGTGCTCTGTCAGGTGTTAAAACACAGCGGGCGGGAGGAACAGGCATTTTTAACCAGTCTGGCGGGACTGATCCTGGTGTTGTTGTGGATGATCCCGTACATATATGAATTGTTTGACACAATTAAGAATCTTTTCACCTTATAGCGGAGGAGAATGTCATGTCGGTTCTGACTATCGGGATTCTGGGGATTGCCGGCGCCCTTCTGGCAGTGGAACTAAAGGGTTTAAAGGGAGAATACGGGATCTATCTGGTGGCGGCAGTGGGTCTGGTGATCTTTTTTTATGGCATCACAAAATTAAAGACCGTGATCGAGACCATCCGCCAGGTTCAGAGCTATATCCGGCTGAACCGGATGTATCTGGAGGTCCTGTTAAAAATGATCGGAATTACCTATATTGCGGAATTTTCATCCGGAATCTGTAAGGATGCAGGTTATGGTTCCTTAGGAAGCCAGATTGAGATTTTTGGGAAATTGTCGGTGCTGGCAGTCAGTATGCCGATTCTTTTAGCGTTATTGGATACGGTGCAGCAGTTTCTGGCGTGAAAGAGATTCAAGGCATACGGCAAAAAGTAAGCAGCAGAGATCGGGTGAAGCAGGAGGAAGAAGCATGCTGGAAAATGGGCTTTCCATTGATCTGACAGAGATTGAACAGTTTATCCGCGGCCAGGGACTTGGGGAGTCTGTTTCCTTCCAGAACCTGGTGGAGCGGCTGATGGCAGGAGATCTGACGGGGCTGTGTAGTCAGCTGTTTTCAGGTCTCCAGTCTGCTCTTTTTCAGGAAATCGGTTCTGGTGGAAGAATCCTGGGCCAGATCCTGGCTCTGGGAATCTTTGCGGCGGTATTTACCAGCTTTTCCGGGTTGTTTCAGGAAAGTCAGGTGTCAGAAACGGGCTTTTTTGCCGCATATCTGCTTCTATTTACGCTTTTGATGACCGGGCTGACCCAGAGCATCCAGGTAGCAGCGGAAGCAGCGGGAGCCATCATGCAGTTTATGAAAGCCATGATGCCGGCTTATTTTCTTGCGGTAGCACTGGCAGGTGGAAGCATCTCTGCGGCAGCCATGTATGAATTTACCATGGGACTGGCAGGGGTGAGCCAATGGCTTCTGATCACGGTGATGATCCCCCTGATCCGTCTGGAGCTTCTGATGAAAATGACTGGAAACATGGTAAAGGAAGAGACCTTGTCGCGTCTGAACGACCTGTTAGACCAGGTGATCCGCTGGGGCATGAAAGTCCTGTTAGGCGTGGTGGTCGGCTTTCATGTGGTGCAGGGACTTCTTCTTCCCTATGCGGATTCCCTGAAAAATGGAGCTGCCCAGAAGCTGGTCGGCATGATCCCAGGAATTGGCCAGGGAGCCGCTGCAGCAGCACAGATGATCTTAGGGTCCGGTGTCCTGTTAAAAAATGCTGTTGGCATGGCGGGAGCTGTGGTTGTATTCCTGATCCTGGCGGTTCCCATGTTAAAGCTTCTGGTGCTGATGCTGTTTTACCAGTGCGCTGCCGCAATCCTGGAGCCGATCTGCGATAAACGGATCATTTCCTGCATCAGTGCTGCAGCCAGGGGGCATCAGCTGCTATTACAGATTGTGCTGACGGCGGCGTTATTATTTCTGATCACGGTTTCTCTGGTGTGCGCGGGAACCAATGTCTCTTATTATGTATAGACGATCGGTAACTATTCAGTAGGTCTGCGCACATGCTGCGCTGACCGTAAGAACACATAGGCTAGAAAGCAAAAATCCCATCAGCGAAGCTGATCTGGAATGGATTTTTGCTCGTAACTATGAAGGTACTGAAT
>SKDY01000838.1_pt1 | contig 22350 bp, 17 predicted proteins | sample 4826591 | NCBI WGS metagenome assembly SKDY01 (sample SAMN11008823, study PRJNA524170) | human gut metagenome | biome: Human fecal sample; material: Feces; isolation source: fecal sample from pouch patient p10, p22 | host: Homo sapiens | place: Israel: Tel-Aviv | collected 2016-06-15 | reverse complement strand
GTCCCCATACACTCATACTCTTACCTCCTACAAATAAGCTGGTATTCAAATGAATACCAGTAACTAAAAACTCTTCTGACCGTTAGTCGCGGTATATACCCATAGCTAACAGTTCACAACAAATAAGCCAGCTATTATCTAATTAATTGGGGTAATGAATTAGATAATGATGTCTATAACCTTTGGCATGTTTTTTAGATGGACAATATATCAAACCGCTCCTCGTCCAGATTGCTAATGCCATCGTTAGAAGCGATAAGCACCCTGAAATTAAAAGTCGTTTCAACGTTCTAAAGAAACGCCGTGGTCACAAGAAAGCGATAGTCGCTATCGCTAGACAGATGTTAACCGCAATTTACTTTATGCTATACAATCACGAACCTTATCAGCCATAGCAATTCCAAAACCGCCCCGACCGACAAATGACGGTTCGAGAGGCTATAGAATTTGCCAAGATACGAGGGTTTGAGATTGTACTGTAAAACTCACAGTTAAATAAGGGTTTAGACCCTTATTTAACTGTGCCTACATCTACGTACAGATTAATGTCATTCTTTTTCAAACTTCCATACCTCGTTTTTTTGCATAGGCATAATTTTAATTAATTTCTAATAAAAGTCAATATTTTTTATGGTTTTTTTAATTTAATACTAATTTCACATTTTTATTTCTTCAATTCAAGCTTATATAACAAAATAAAAAGCCTTTAAAAGGGCTCTTAATAATAGCTTTAGTCTTGTGAAAAAGCGATTTTTCAAATTTTTATTATTAACCAAACAGATTAGAAAATCATTAAATAATCCACCAAAAAAGAGACTGAACCATTGATTGTTCAGCCTCCTACTTTTGTCACAAGTTCTATTTGTGAACCCAGATTATTAATATAATGTTGCTGCAGTCTACTAAAAATAGCATTTGATGCTTGACCAATATATCGTTTATCACCACCTAACAATATATAGATGCCAGTTTTTTTAGACTCATCAATCAACTGAATGCTAGATAAATCGTCTTTATTCGCAATGACCACAAATGATGGTTCGTCATAGAATATTGAAATGTTATCATTCCCTGACTATCGGTTGATAAATATGTGATTGGGCATGTGATCATCGACCTCTTTTTTAGGCACTATTATACCGCCGAACAAAAAAACAGCCCCCATTATCTAGTCACTAGATAATGGGGGCTGTTTTAATAGTCTTTTCGAGGGGCCATTATGTAATTATAGCCCCTATACAAACATCTTTTGTAAACAGCCTTTTTTCTGTTCTTTCAACAAATCTAACTTACGTTGATGAAGAGTGATAGTGTTGTCTAACTGTTTGAAAAATAACCCCATTTTTTTGTTGACGACTTTTGTCTCGCGCTCTTCATTATTTATCACGATGATAAAAATCTTTTGTATTAAAGAAGTCATTTAGAACCGTGTTCTCACCAGTCATTGTTTCATGTAAACGAATACCATCGACATTTATCCGCGCATTACGATAATAATTATTTGTTAATTGACCCCATGATGTCTGTGACGCATCAACATTATCGAAAATACTGAAACCGCTACTCTTAAGATAGGTGTACTTCGCATTATCATTTGTATAATTTGTAAATGAGCCAATATCTGCTCCAAATGGGAAAATCAATACTGGCGTTTTACCAACAATTGGTTGTACTTCCTTTTGCCAAAGTGCAGTGTCCTTTTTGACATCATCAACACTGGTCGTAGTCATATTTATATGACCCCAGGAATGCGATGCAAACTGCCAACCTTCCTTTTTCATAGCGTTAGCAACCTTTGTTGCTTTCTTAGCTTCGCGATGTGTCTTTTTTGTATCACCATATTGACTCTTTGATGAACGATAACCTAGCGCCCCATTATAACCCGTTTCAGCAATCACACCCTTTGATCCACCGTATGAGAAATCTGGATGCTTTTTGATGAAGGTATCAATAATCGGTACCATGTCATAATCACCAATTTTCTTCTGACCATTATTGGTATATTGACTTTTAACATCACCTTGCTTATTGACGACTAATTTATCTGCAAATCCAGAATTCTTCATATACTCATAATAGTTAACATCATCCTGCGATATAATTAAAGGCTTCTTGCCTTCAGGTAATTTGACTGGTTTGAAAGTCACCTTCCCTTGTTTATCAATCGAAATGATATCTTTAAAGTTAATTAATACATAGCCATTATCATATAACTGATTCAGCATCGGCATAAATTCGTCGATGGTCACCATATAATCTTTGTATCCCTGTGCCTGCTTAGATGAGAAAGCTTTATCAGGATAAACAATTAGTGAATGATAAAAAAGATGTGAAATCTTTGTCGGATCATCCCACGTGACCAACTTTGACTGTTGCTTATCAATACTCTTTTTTAGATGATCAACTGTTGTTCCTTTGTGCCCCGATAACACTGATTTTGCTTCTTTATATTGGTACTGTTGACTTAATGATTTTGCCTGCTTTACTGTCTTAGTTGTTTGACTATCAGTTTTGGCAGCCATAACATCATCATCAATATTGCCATATAACCCTAAGCCTGCCCCCAAAATCAACCCAATGACAAGACTAGTTATCTTGGTTTTTATCACGGCTACTCCCCCCCATAATTTTTATGAATATTAAACGACAAGTTAGTGTCCTTATATAATGATAGACCCTAAACAAACATCTTTTGTAAAAATCCTTTTTTCTGTTCTTTCAACAAATCTAACTTACGTTGATGAAGAGTGATAGTGTCGTCTAACTGTTTGAAGAACGAACCGATTTTTTCTTGTTCCTCAAAAGTTGGTAACAGAACATTTAGTTTCATCATGACATCTGCATTAAGTTTTGCACGTCCACCGCCTACTAAGAATGGTTCTATGTTGAAATTCTTAATAGAATTCATCAAGAACTTATTATCTGTAATTGTATTTTTACCCTGAAGAACATGTGCATGATTATTAACCCAAACCTTGCCATTAACGTATTGTACAGGATAATTTTTTAGATCATTCGCTCCATCTTCTGCTACTAAAATGAATTCACCATCATGCGTAAAACCTTCAACATAATCTTGAATACCATTAGCTCCGTAATATGGTGTATCTCCAGATTTTCGGTCTGATGCTGTTATAGGTACACGTAAATTATCAAATCTATCGGCTATATCTGATAACTTACGCTCTTCCCAATCGTCAGCAAACCCTGCAAATCGCAATTCAGGAACTTTTTCACCATTTTTAGGGAACATTTTTTGCAAGTAGCCTTTTTTCTGTTCCTTGAGTAAATCTAACCTACGTTGATGAAGAGCGATAGTGTGATCAAGTTCGTGGAAGAGGTTCCCAATCTTCTGTTGTTCTTCCTGGCTTTTTGGAATGGTAAAAATTATTTGTTTGAACTCAGTTTTGTTAAACTTGGGTTGAGCACTTATCCCGATTTGTGTTTTTATTAAGTGTTCTCCCGTCGTACTTCTCATTAGTTGGTACATAAACTCATGATCTTGGTCGGATGTTCGTACAAGTATTGAATTGGGACCAAGAGTCATTGGCACATCTAAGATCGGTGCCTTGAACACCAAACCAGCATTAGCACCAACATTTGAAATCAAAATATCGTTTGGGTTTAGACTTGATTTCTTTAAAAAGTCATAACCGGATTTTGAAGTGTAAAGAAACGGGCCTTTGTACCCATTGCTATAATCAGTTAATCTAACAACAATAGCATAGTCAAGTTTGTCCGAGTAAGAAACATTCTCCCTCAAAGAAGCAAAGCTGCCATTCGCGACAAAATCTGTAATAGTGTGGAAAATGGCAGATGACTTACGCTGTTCCCAAGCATCACTATAACCATTAAATCGAATTTGAGGCACTTTATTACTCATGCTTGCCTCCAAATAATTGCTTAGCTGATTCGATAATCGCCTTGCTATCATCGGTAACCGCTAAATCACTAATCATTGCTAATAAGTCAGCCTCACTTTGTTCAATGTCACGATTAATGTTACCTAGCTCCTGGCTAATCGCTACCAAATCAACTGGATCTTCTTCTTCAAATGTATCCACATAACGTGGAATATTGAGGTTAAAGTCATTTTCCTTAATTTCTTCAAAACTGGCCACGTGCGCATACTTAGCAACGTCTTCCCGCTTTAAGAACGTCTCCACAATTAAGTCCACGTCTTCTTGGCGCAACTTGTTATTGTTCTTCTGCTTTTCAAAGCCCTTTGAAGCATCAATAAAGAGCACATCATCAGTCGTTCGGTTCTTTTCCAGAATCATAATAATGGTTGGAATCCCCGTATTCGTAAAGATCTTTTCAGGCAACCCAATCACCGCTGAAATGTTGCGATTTTCGAGTAATGCTTGGCGAATACGACCTTCGGCAGCACAACGGAACAACACTCCGTGTGGCAAAACAATTGCCATGCGGCCATCTTGCTTCAAGTGATACAAGCCGTGTTGTAAGAACGCAAAGTCAGCCTTTGATTTAGGCGCAATGCCGGCCTTGAAGCGGGGGTCATCTTCTCGGTTTGTGTTATCCCACTTCAGTGAGTAAGGAGGGTTCGCCATCACGGCATCAAACATACGTGGGCTATCCACCCCACTTTGCACCCCATCCGGCCAGTCTGAACTCAAGGTATCTGCATTATGGATATGGATATCGTTATACTCCACCCCGTGCATCATCAAGTTAATTCGGCCCAAGTTATAGGTTGTCGTGATAACTTCTTGCCCATAGTACTTAATGGCCCCACGAACACCATCATTCTGCATGTATGAAGCAGTCGTCAAAAGCAATGAGCCTGATCCCATGGCTGGGTCATAGAGGCTGTACGTTGGCATATCTTCACGACCAGCCGTTAGGATCCGCGCCATAATATCTGACACTTGGTGTGGCGTATAGAACTCCCCAGCCTTTGCACCAGAATTAGCCGCAAACATCCCAATCAAGTATTCGTATAGATCACCCAACACATCGGCGTCTTCATCCAATTCGATTTGGTCAATCAAACTAATCCAATCCATCAAGGTCTTCGTCCGCGTTTGCGTATTGCTACCAAGACGGCTTGAAGTCAAATCCATGTCGTCAAAGATGCCTTCAAAAGTAGCCTTGGCTCCTTGTTGAATGCCTTGGTTAAAGTGCACTAACGCATCTGCCACATTGGTAATGTTGAATTGATCCACGTTAATGGCTGCTTGCCAGTCACTAAAGAGTTCGCCTGGTTGAATCACATACCCTAACTTGGTTTGCATAAAGGCCGCGGCCTTTTCAGGATTCTGTTCCCAGACTGAGGCCCAAGTTTCGCCACGCAATTGCTGATCCAGCCATGTTTGCGCCTTTTCAGATAGAAACTTATAAAACATCAACCCGAAAATATAGTTCTTATATTCAGCAGGTTCAATCTTACCGCGGGTCTCGTTTAATGTTTTCCAAATTAATGCTTGTTTATCTGCTGTTAATGCCATGTTTAGCCCTTTTCTATGATGAGTAATTTATTTTTTGGTGATTTTAGCAAAATAGTTCAGTAGCGACTCTTCAAAGTCAGCTAGCTCAAAGAAGCCAATGTCCAAGCGACTCTCTAACTCTTGTAAATATTGATTCAGCGCCGTGTTATCAACTAATGGAATGCCGGGGCGGTATAGCTCGTAAGCTGCTAGAATATCGTTCCCATTGTAATCATGGTCGGCTGCCCACTTGTAGAGTTTAAGATCTTGTTGTGCGGTACGGATCGCCTTACGGACTGACTTGAGTGTTTCAGTCGTAAAATGCTCCTGATACTCCCCGTTCTCAATGCCATCTAAGACTTGCCCAATCTCTTCACGATTATCTTGATCTAAGGGCTGTACATGCTCTTCAACAGCTGCACGGTTGGCAACACTGGTTTCATCCATATACGCATTCAATAAATCGACTAGTTTATCGTAGTTGATAATTTCATTCGCAAATGATTGCAACACCAGCTTGATATTCGTTAAATCAACTTGCTTGTCGGGTGGCAAAACCTCGTTGACATCGTTCATGCGCGCCTGCAGTGAGCTGAGCTGCGTTGCACTCTCAATGCCTAGTGTGATAGGTCCTTCTGGTCCTTCAACAAAGTTCCCCAAGGCATATCCTTGTTGCACTAATTGTTGGACTTGCGAGTTGACTTGGGCCGCTGTCACGGCAAACTCGACTTGTTCTTTTTCAGAACGCGGCATCTGTGAAAAATCATCGCCTGCTAACTGCTGCAAACGCTTGATTTTGGGATTCAAGTCGATAATTTTATCAGCTGCCTTAGACGCCAAAATTCCAGGAGGAACCAACTCATCTTCCGGGGTATTACCCGCATCCGCTAAGGTATCATTGCCCCCTTTGGTATAGATAACCAACGCATCCTTCACTTTTTCTTCCATTACCGAACCTTGACGATAAAAGCGCACTTTACCATAAGGTTTAGCTATCTTATCAATTGTCCGGTTAGTTCGTGACATTGCCTGAATCAGGGGACCTTCACCCAAAATCTTATCCATGTAGATGATATTAACGAATTTTGAGTCAAAGCCTGTCAATAATTGATCTGACACAATAATCAAGTCCAGTCGATCGTCATCATTACCCTTGTTATAAGGTTTTTTACGGGCAATGCGCTTGGTCATATCATTGAGGTACGCCCGTTGTGGATCCTTGTCCTCTAAGAAATTACGTGTGCCGTAGAACGTCATGTAGTCTTGCATCGCTTGCTTTAAAGCAGCTTGTAAATCTGACGCCCCCGTCCCATTGGCTTCATCGCGAGAATACGTCATAGCCACCCGTAATTCAGGTGCTAGTTGCTTAAAGAGACTGTAGTAAGAAGCAACGGCTTGCTTACCTGATACGGCTAACATACCCTGGAATTGATTAGGCTCACGGACACCCATTTTAATTGGTCCGCTAGCATTCTTAGCCCAATTACGCTGAATATCTGCCACAACGGCTTGGCGGAATGGCAGACTGGCATATACTTCTTTTTCCAGTTCCTTTTCAGTTAAACCACTATCCATGTCGTGTTCAAAATCAGTTTCATAATACGTCACATCAAACCCAAGGACGTTACCGTCACCAATAGCGTCCTTAATCGTATACCGGTGTAAACGCGGCCCGAAAATATCATAGGTTGAAACATCCTTAGAGGTTTTCACGTCATGGACTTCATCGCTATAAAAATTAGGAGTCCCTGTAAACCCAAACCAAGTGGTTTTGGGTAACGCTTGTTTAATGCGGCTGACGGCATCACCACTGGCTGAGCGGTGGGCCTCATCCATTAAAATAACCATCCGCTTATTAGAGGCTAGACCTGATTTAATGGCCTTATCCAAGCCTTGTACCGTAATCAAATAGATATGGGCCGTGTTATCGTGCTTAAGAGCACGCTTTAGTTCACTCCCATTCACCACTTGAATCCGATTTTCAAAGGTCTTATAGGCAAATGACTTAAAGTTTTCATAGGTCTGATTGACTAAGTCAACCCGATCCACAATAAACAAAACAGCTTCAACTCTTGGTCGTGAAGCCAGTAGTTGCGCCACTTTAAATGAGGTGACTGTTTTACCAGAACCCGTGGTGTGCCAAACGTAGCCCCCTTCTTTTTCAACCAACCCGTTTTGATCCATTTCACGCATGCGATCTAAAATTTGCCGCGTTGCTTGAATTTGATATGAGCGCATGACCATTAAATTATCATTGGCTGCATCCGGAATCATATTCACAGTTACCAAGCGGTGTAAAGCTGGAATACCCATCACCTCATGAATAAAGGTCATCGTATTCGTGACATCCTTGCCGTCATCGTCACGCCAACCAAAGGCAAAATCACGGTTATAAGAGTGGCTATTCTTTGGTCGTGCAAAATAGTGCGCTGAATTTTGCGACAAGACAAACTGCACTTGCACAAAAGAAAAGAGTCCCGTGTACATGCCGTCACCGTCATACTTTTGGAACTGCTCAAACGCATTCCACTGGTTTTGCAGGGACTCATCTTTTTCTTCAATGTGGGCCACAGGTAGCCCGTTAATCAGCAACATGATATCAATTCGACGCTTAGAGCTTAGACTCATTGCTAAACCCGTAAACGTAATTTGGTTAACGACTTCATAACGTGAATGTCCACCAGCCACTTCATCACCATAGAATATTTCAAGTTCTAGCTGCGTCCCATCATCACGATTCAACGGTACGGTCCCAACACCACCCGCACCCGCCAACATGAGTTGCGCATCATACGGCGTTTTATTCTTCGTGAGTTCCAGCTTCACTTGTTCAAACTCATTATCAGATAACGGGGTATCTTCTAGTCGTTTACGATTGTTGGCATTCAGAATATCTCGCCAGTGATCATATAGCCGATCAACCGTGACACCAGAATACTCACTGAGGTAATCCCACCCCTCGCTCTTTAACTTCTCAATTACAGCCTGTTCAAATTTATCTTCTGCCATTTAACTATTCTTCTTTTTTCTTTTTTGGTTGTAACTATTTACCAAAACGCCACCACTTTTTCGGTTTAGGTTGTGACTCCGGGATGCTATTTTCAGGTTCCGGTTGTTTGTCTGACGTCACTTCTTTTTTACCATCATCATGCGGTGTCATCGTTAAGGCTTTCAAGTCCTTAATTTCTGCCTTATATTCTTCGATCAGTAACAAAGATTGGCCTGTAAGGCCAATCTTTGTTACTGATCTAATAAATTTTGCATTTGGGATATTTGTGAAAATGCTCCTATGCTATTAGTTTACAGTGTAGAGGAAAATCTGTCTGTAAATCTAGCATAAGAGCAGGGTTAATATGAATCGGTACTATAATTGATGTAGTATCGATTTTTTTGGAGGTAATGGTTGTGGATTTAAAACAGGAAATAATGGCTGATTCACGTAATGTGTCATTTACAGCGCGCGGACTTGAGCCGATTTATATGATTGCACCAACAGTGAAAATATTGATTATTGGCCAAGCACCGGGCGCAGTTGTTGAGCAAACCGGGATTTTGTTCAATGATAAAAGTGGTGATCGATTACGCGAGTGGATGGGTATCGACCGGACAACCTTCTATGACTCTGGCTTAATTGGTGTGCTACCGATGGATTTCTATTTTCCAGGCAAGGGGAAGAGGGGTGATTTACCACCACGCAAATTTGTGGCGGGTGAATGGCACCAACGACTACTTGATACGATGCCGGATATCGAATTGATTTTGCTAGTCGGAAAATATGCGCAACAGCATTATTTGCCAATCAAAGCGAGTGAATCGTTAACCAGTGTGGTACATCGATTCGCGGATTTTGGGCCACGGTATTTGCCGTTGGCGCACCCATCACCACTCAACAACATCTGGCTTGCCAAGAATCCGTGGTTTGAAACGGACGTCGTGCCCGCACTACAAAAATGTGTCGCAGATATCTTAAAGAAATAAAACAGGCCGACCTGATTTATAACCAGGTGAACTGAACCCCAAAAATTGGAATGAAGTTTAAGCGGCTAACTGGTCGGAAAGATTTCGGTATTGAACCGGAGTTTTTCCGGCCAGTTTTGTTTCTATCCGCTTGTTGTTGTAGTAATAGACATAGTTAGTTATGGAGGATTTTAATTCGTCATAATTTTGATATTGGAAACCTTGGTCAGAGTGAATTGTCATTCGATAACTCGATTCTGGCCTATTTTGTAGAAGCTCATCTAATGGCTTTGTGACGAACTCGACAGTTGGATGAAGATCGATATTCCAAGTGAGAACCTCACCACTATATACATCAATATAGGCAGTGAAATAAGCACGTTCTGCCATCGTGCCTGAACCCCAAAATTGACCAGGAACCAGTTTGGTTGCAAGCTAGTTTTGCAGAATAAATAAAAAGACCCTATGGCGGGATGGAAATAATCCGGTTAACCATAGGGTCTTTTTTTTTTACTATTACGGCGTCATATAAGCGCCTTCTGTGATGGATTACCCACTAAGCGGTGCAACTTTGACCTCTCAGTGCGTTTCAGAGCAATAAAAAAGCCAGTTATCGTCTTTGGAGGACACATAACCGACTTAAATATATTCAGTCTTACTATGGGAGTAGTAATTACTGTTTACTGTCCCAAACCTTGATAGCACGAGGCAATCTTGACTTGAAACCGCTTAATTGATATGATTAACACATCAATTAAATATCAGAAAGGCGAGTAAGAGGAATTGGCGTTCCACTTACAAGCTGTGCCAGATGAGAAAAGGCTCATTTGACACGTTTTTAACTTCCTGAATTCGTATACTCAGTATACCAATAGTCGGAGGTTGAATCAACAGGTAAGCTCCAAACAGGACATAAAAAGTCAGGACTACCAAGAGGATTCCGTACAAGCGTGTTGATCGAAAGGCACGTAACGTATGGAATCTTTTTTTTGTACTTATGGAATCATCTGGCAACGGTGCAGACTACCGTTAGCAGGTTATCCAGAAATGGCGGGGAACACTAACCCCGATTATTCAAAACGGTGCCCAAATGCAATGCAATCTCCATTGTTGAGGGATATGGGGAGCGTAGCAGTCTTTGTTGCTTCCAAGCCAAATGGCAAAGCCTAAGTCCAACAGGATAAGGTGAAAACAGAAGTTACTTACCGGTAACAGACAGGGTGGCTAAAAGGCTATCAGATGCTCATACAGAGCGTTTGATGGCAGAGGCATGTAAGGCAGTACAATCAGTCGGAAACGGCGACACAGAGGAATGTCAGAGCTGTGGTTGTAAGGTACTGAATCAACGAGATGAGTTTCGATGGTCGTGGCTTCGTGAGAAGTGGCTATTCAAGCAGTTGTCCTAACAGAAGTAAGTTATTTTTTAACTTATTTCTCAATCACAGGGGACAACTGTATCTCCGGAGCATGACAAGCGCTCAAAGTGGCTGATTTGGTTTGGTTTTTCAATGATTTTATTGATGAAATCATTTGATTAAGGCCTGCCGGCTTGAGGCTACCAAGTGCCGGTTGTTAACCTAACGTGCGTGATACCATCTGAATTGGCTTCATATCATGTTCAATTGACCAGCGTGCGTGGTGGATAGCGTTTACATGATCTCAGCAGTTATATTGTTGCGATAGCCAATCTAAGACAGTCCCTTAGGAGTTCACCGTAGCAATTCAACTGTGATGGCGGTACAATTACCTTGCTTAACCAGCGTAATCTTAAGAGGCATTCCAGAGCAAAATCTGGGTGTCTTTTTTTTGTGCAATCATAACAGAACCCCTATTCAGTCATGTCCATTTGTTCCGGACGTTCAGTTCAATCCATCGTGTTGTTCCACACCTTAGTGTATAAAAGAACAATAATTCAGTTATTAAGAATTGCACCGTGTTCCTATGTATTGGTACAGATTAGTTGCGACACCTGCCCTGCGTGTGTAGACTGTTATGTGACATACGGACAGGAGGATATGACGATGAAATTTGAATCGAAGGTACAGTTGGCAGATTACTTGGAAATCAGCCGTGGAACCCTATATCGCAGAGCTGAGCGTGAATCAATTGATTTGGACAACATCACAAAGGTCGGGTTATCTGAAGAACAGTTGGCACAGTTGCGGATTGAGGGTAATAAGAACAATGCTTCAGGTGGAACAGACGGTGGTGCAGAACAGATTGCACAACTGAAACGTGAACTGGCACAATTGAACGTTAAGAACTCTGTACTGTCTGACCAGTTACATGAGACAGAACAAAAGTACACTGAACTTGAGCAGGATTATAAGGCCAAGGTCGACAAGATTGTGGAATATGCAGACCGATTTGCCCAGTTAAATGACCAGCAACAACGGTTGACCTTAGATGTTCAGGACAAGTTGCACACGATAGAGACCACCGCCAAGGAGCCTAAGAAGGGGTTTTGGGCACGATTGTTCAAGTAATAAGCTGAGGTGGTATAGATTGTGAAATCCGGCCGCCTAAGACGCTTGTGAAGTGTCCCAGAGGCGCCCAGATGAGATTGTGAAATTGACGGATTGAGCAATCCACCGTGAAACCTTGGTAATAGGGCAACTAAGGATAATGGACATTATGTAAACAACGATTGGTATAGGTGAAGGGGGAGTACCCATGAATGATGACGATAAGAAGCTGGACGAACTTGAAACACAACTTGTACCAACACCCGACATTGACCTAAGTGTGCCCGCAGATGAGCCTGATGTTGCTGAATCAGTAGCTAAGTCGATGGATAAGTGATAGCCATAGAGGCACACCACAGCACCACCAGAGGGGACACTGTTGACGTGGGTGTCAATGACATCTGACATATAATGGTACACAAATAGCCCCGTAGCACTCCTCAGGAACATGCTACGGGGCTTATTTTGGCATTGTGTGTGGTTTGACATATGTATCTGGGAGTACCGTGGTCAAAAAGTTGATTTGGCATTCTTACAATAAGGAGGACTTCGGGAGTTACTTAGGTAATAAAGGAAGAGATAAGGTAATTCTGAAGTGGTTGAGTAATAAAAGAAGAAAGAATGCTCTTCTGCTATTAGTTTACAGGCCGTATAAGAGCTTTTGAGCGCAATTAAGAATCATCCATATAAAATATCGTCTATAACGAATAAAACGCCATAAAAGGCTTACAAAGAGCTTTTTATGGCGTTTTATTCGTTATAGGTGTTTTTTTGCGCAGATTAAAGTTAATTCCTTACTAACAAAGAACATTTTATCTACATACGAGTTTAACGTATCAATTAACAATCAAATCACTAGTCTATTCTGAATAATCATATGACTCAAAACAGTAATGACTAGTCATTTTATTAAATAGCCATAATATCACAAAATAATGACATTAAATCTTAAAAAAGCTGAATGTACAAGCAATTATTTACAAGGATCATAACCGAATGAAATGAGGGCAATGCGCACTTACACTCTTGACAACTGTCAATAGTAGTTTGCCAAGGATTTCATCCTTGGTTTTTCCTTGTATCAGAAGGCTAATGCCAACTATTAATTAATCACATTATGCAGGATCCAATGGCTATAAGATAACCCGGCACTCATCGTAATTAACCACGGATGAGTGACTTCGAGAATTTGTATTTCCGTTTCTAAGTACAGGAGTGTTTTACCATGATTAAAAGTTAAAATTGGTGCTGGAAAATCGGGTCTGGTGCGTAGAAGTAACCAACTTTACGCGCTTCTTTGTCTAACTCTCCGTTCAATACGCATGCTTCTACGACGGCAGTTTGATTATTAGATTGCAATGACAAGATATGATTCAATCTCGATAGATTAAGTAGAATACCACCGTCCAACCGGCACCTTATGCTCATTTGCAAATTTCAATATCTTTTGTACGTCTGCGACTGATTCAGCAAATACCAGAGCAATCGGTAACCCTATTGCCGTTGTTTCCTGTGTGTATGGATTCTTTCGGTATTTCTCTATCTCGCTTGAATCTATAATTCCCTCTCCATCCAAGTCAATTAGTTCTGTTAAACTCATACTCTCCTCCCAATAAACAAAAGTCGTCCCGTCGCAAGACATATGCCTGCAACGGGACGACTTTTGTTTATCGTTCTTACCAACCAATATGGTGCCTACCGGTTGGGGCTGTTAATCTACCATTCTCATAATCATTAAATACACCATGTAGTACATCGAACGCCTGACGCAATTGTTCTTCAGTGATTACTAGAGGTGGTTGGAATCGCAAAGTGCTACCTTGTAACGAAATCATCAAAACACCACGTTTAAATAGCGCATATAAAATGTAATTAGTGGCATCAGTATCCCGCAGCCCAGTTTTCGGATCAACGATATCAATTCCACCGTTCAATCCATACATGCGTACACCGCCAATGAAATCATAACGTTTCTGCTCACCTTCAAAGAACTCACGTGCAATCTCGCCTAGCTCTTTTGAGCGCTCCATTAAATGTTCATTCTCAATAACATCAAGTGTAGCCAACGCGGCGGCTGCACTCACTGGATTTGCCGCAGTCGTGTACACATTTGCTGGACTTTCTAGACTTTCCATAATTTCACGACGGCCTAGAACCGCGCTAAGTGGCATTCCAGATGCCAAAGACTTACCCATACTGATCAAATCGGGGTGTAGGCCGAACCGCTGATATGAGAAGAACGTTCCAGTACGTCCCATTCCTTGATTAACTTCATCGACTGCCAGCAAAATGCCATGTTCTTTAGCGAATTGAGCAACCTTTTGCCAATATAACTTAGGTGCTGCTGCAATTCCACCATCACCCTGAATTGGCTCAATCAAAATAACCGCCGTCTCATCAGCCGGTAAATAATTGTTGAACGGCTCCAAAAACGCCTCAAACATTCTGTCGCTAAATTTTTCTTCTGATTCCTCCGACTGCTTCTTCCATGGGGCTGGGAAAGGCACCTTGAAGAATCCAGGCAACAATGGTCCGATCTTGCGAGCCATGTTTAAACTAACCCCAGACGCAGTAATAGAACCATATGTTGAACCGTGGTAGGCTCCTGTGTAACTCACCACATTTGGCCGTCCAGTATACCCACGCGCAAATTTGATTACAGCGTCATTTGCGTCCGATCCAGAATTTCCAAAAGCCACCATCCAATCGCCTTCTTCAGGAACTAGATGGGCTAGTCGGCTAACCAATTTTGCCTCAGTCGACGTAGAAAAATACGCAGGCGTATAATGAACCAACTTTTGAGCTTGCTCAGTAATTGCCTTCACAATTGCTGGATGCGCATGGCCAGTGTTTGTAGCACTTGCACTAGCTAATAGATCAATATATTCGTTTCCTGCGACATCGCGTACTACGGCGCCTGTTCCTGAATCAATCACCATGTCAAAATAATAAACACGGTCCGCACCTGCGAAATACTTTTCTTCTTCATCCAAGATTTCATCATTTCTAGTCATATTCTTTCACGCCTCTCTTTAAACAGAAAAACATTTTAATCTCTAAAAATACCGCCAACGCTTCTTTACTTTCGGGCCTGTTTACGTCGTGTATCTGAATGTTTTGCACCGTATACAAAGTACAAAATCAAGCCAAGCAAAAACCAAACCAATGCGTAAAGCTTTGCATCAATGCTTAAGCCCCAGAAAACCCAGAACGCTAGCAAGAATCCGATTGCCGGTGTTACAGGATAGCCGGGCATTTTGAATCCAGTTGTTGGTAAGTCCTTACCTTCGCGAGGGCGCAGGGCGTACATCGCCACAGACACAAACATGAAGGCAATCAACGTCCCCGCTGAAATTAATTCGGCCAAAAATGAAAATGGAAAAAGTGAACCAACCAAAACACTGACAACAGTCAAGACAATCAGCCCTGAATTAGGCAAGCCCTTCTCGTTAACACGACCTAACCATAATGGCAACATGCCGTCACGACCAAATGAGTATAGCAATCGCGAACCGGCCATCATCATACCAATTAAAGCGGTAAACATTCCGACCACTGCGACCGTTGAGACAATAGCTGCAATCAAAGGATGCCCAGACTCACGCAACGCCCAACCAACGGGTGCTGCATTGTTTACATAACGTGAATACTTAAACATTCCAACTAAGACTAATGAGACACCTGCAAACATAACGACACCAATTGCCAAAGATCCAAGAATTCCTCGTGGCATGGTTTTTTGTGGCTCGATCGCCTCTGCTGAATTTGAAGCAATTGAATCAAATCCGATATATGCCAAGAAAATACCGGCTACACCAGCCCAAACACCTTGAAAACCGCCCATTGTGGTACCACCTGGGTTATAAGCGGGAATGAATGGTACATAATTTTTTGGTTCAATAGCGGTAATACCCACAAAAATAAATAGCAATACAGCAGCCGTCTTTAGTACAACCAGCACAACTTCAACTCGTGAAGCTTCTTGGACTCCACGGCTTAATAACATAGCGACAACGATAATGGCGATAAATGCCATAATGTCGATCACTCCACCTTTAGGACCACTAAGATTCGGTGACCAGCCAAACAATGTATGGGTATCTACAGCCCCAGAAAGAGCAGCAGGCAAATTTAATCCAACCTGTGACAACAGTTCTCTAAGATTAGCTGATAACCCAGACCCAACAAACGCAACAGCGATAAAGTATTCTGCTAATAAGGCCCAACCAGCAACCCAGCCAAAGCCTTCACCAAATAACACACTAATCCATGAATACGCTGAACCTGCCACTGGCAATGTAGCCGACATTTCTGCGTAAGCCAAAGCTACAAATCCAGCTACAACAGCCGCAGCAAGGAACGATAGGACTACAGCTGGCCCTGCATACTTAGCAGCAACCACACCTGGCAAAGTGAAGATTGACGTCGAAACAATCGTGCCAACTCCCAATGCCAAAAAATCCTTAGTACGCAACACTCGCGGCATATCAGCATCTTTGTCGATATAACTTGAGGCGTCTTCACGCTTCATAAACTGTCCCCATACACTCATACTCTTACCTCCTACAAATAAGCTGGTATTCAAATGAATACCAGTAACTAAAAACTCTTCTGACCGTTAGTCGCGGTATATACCCATAGCTAACAGTTCACAACAAATAAGTCAGCTATTATCTAATTAATTGGGGTAATGAATTAGATAATGATGTCTATAATCTTTGGCGTGTTCTTTAGCTGGACAATATATCAAACCGCTCCTCGTCCAGATTGCTAATGCCATCGTTAGAAGCAATAAGCACCCTGAAATTAAAAGTCGGTTCAACGTTCTAAAGAAACGCCGTGGTCACAAGAAAGCGATAGTCGCTATCGCTAGACAGCCTACATCTACGTACAGATTAATGTCATTCTTTTTCAAACTTCCACACCTCGTTTTTTTGAATAGGCATAATTCTAATTAATTTCTAATAAAAGTCAATGTTTTTATGTTCTTTTTAATTTAATCCTAAATTCACATTTTTATTTCTTCAATTTAAGCTTATATAACAAAATAAAAAGCCTTTAAAAGGGCTCTTAATAATAGCTTAGTTTTGTGAAAAAGCGATTTTTCGAATTTTTATTATTAACCAAACAGATTAGAAAATCATTAAATAATCCACCCAAAAAGAGACTGAACCATTGATTGTTCAGCCTCCTACTCTTGTCACAAATTCTATTTGTGAACCCGGATTATTAATATAATGTTGCTGCAGTCTACTAAAAATAGCATTTGATGCTTGACCGATATATCGTTTATCATCAACCAATAATATATAGATGCCAGGTTTTTTAAACTCATCAATCAACTGAATGCTAGCTAAATCGTCTTTATTCGCAATGACCACAAATGATGGTTCGTCATAGAATATTGAAATGTTATCATTCCCTGACTCTCGGTTGATAAATATGTGATTGGGCATGTGATCATCAACCCTTTTTAGGCGCTATTATACTGCCGAACAAAAAAACAGCCCCCATTATCTAACCGGTAGATAATGGGGGCTGTTTTAATAGTCTTTTCGAGGGGTCATTATATAATTATAGACCCTGAATGGAAGGGCGTTTTAGTAAGTGCCTAGTCACATATCTAGCTCATAACCAAAGCCCTGGTATTTTCCTTAGAAGTCAATAAATTAATTGGACTGCTTTATGGTGGTAAGTTATGACGTATTTTATCACCTTTAATTATAAGGCACAAAAAAAGCGACACAATTGTTAAGTTATGGCCTGATTTCACTCTATCTAAACACTTTACTCATTATATATAAAAAACGTCAAGAAACATTTTTATCTAACCCCTTTTAACAGGGGAACGCTTAGCCACTTGTAGTGCCTGATTGATTACTTGGTTATACAAAATGATTATTGTCACAGGCAAAAATTAATCTTAATGTTTAAATTTGCTTCACTTCAATAAAAGACCGGCCTACTCAAACCCAAGGGTTTTAACGGACCGATCTTTATTTACATTAAGGCCTCTTTACTTACTTTGAAAAACTTTTAATTTATCTTAGCCAGTTGTTGTGACAAAGTTTCCACTTGTTTAGTCAACTTCTCCAAATCGTGACTTTGGTTGAAAGTTTTTAAATTTTCTTGCACTTGCCGAACACCTTCCTGGACCCTTTCTTGGCCATTGACAGTCAAAGATAGACAAACAACTCGTCGATCATTTGGATTCACTTGTGATTGAATTAAATTATCTTGAATCAATCGCCAAGTATTCCTGGAAATTAGTGTGCGCGTGACCGTGAATGCATCAGATAATTCACTAGCAGTAGCTTGCCCATATTGTTCAAGATAGACTAATATTCCCCACTCACGCATTGAAAAGTCAGTTTTGGCCAGTCCTTACACCAACATCTGGTATGCCTGATTCTGAATAGCTTGCAGGGTTGTTAAGCTCTCAAACTGGTTCTTAGTTTGCCGATGATTTAGCATGATAATATCATCCTATTCTTTGCGCTGCCGCTTAGTCATTCTGAAGAGTCCTAACAAACTACTCATGGCTAATAGTAATAAGCCACTCAGCGTCATGTGTTGTTGATCAGTTGCACCAGTTTGAGGCAACTGTGGATCCACAAAATTAGTAGCCGCTGCTTGACCAGCCTGAACCGGATTTGTTGGAGTAGTTGGCTTGCTTGGTTCAGTTGGGGCGGTTTCGGCAGTGCCCGTGGTACCGGCAGTGCCCATGGTACCTGGAGTACCGGCAGTGCCCGCGGTACCTGGAGTACCGGCAGTGCCCGTGGTACCTGGAGTACCAGCAGTAGGCGCAGTTGGAATGTATGGGTCACTTGGCATGCTATCTACCCAATACTGGCCACTGCCTAGGATAGATCCATTGTCGAATGGAACGCCCTTCTCCCATGGCAGGTAGGCTTCATCCGCCTTGGCAGTCATAATATTGGTATTAAGCTTAGTAGCATTATTGAAGTCCCAAACACCTTGGTTAGTTACATAAGGCAATACCCTAGTTGTACCATCTGGATTAACCCGTAATAAGAATGAGGGAGCCCAAGTAGAGTTGTGTTCACCGTTATTCTCTTGAATAAAATCAGGATCCAGAACAGCTTTACCATCTTTGTTACGGTAATCAGCAACACGATTACGGTTAGTCATGTAAGCTGTGATCAATACAGTGTTCTTAAACCGTGGATCAGTGCTGCGCGTTGGTACTGCATAATATGAATACGTGGCAGTCCGCCAGTTGGCAGGAACTGTAGAAGTAAGGACAACACCATTGCCATTAAGTGGCTTAAAGCCTTTTGTTAAGTCCTTGGAGTACCAGCCAAGCGTAACTACGTTGTCGCCGACTTTGTCGTTGGCTTTCCGCCAAGCAGCATCATTGGTACCACGATTAAGGCGTGAAGCAGCAAACAGATAGTAGGTGTCGCCAATTTTGACGATGTCAGGACGTTCAATTTCGTCACTTACCATCACGGCTGAAATAATTGGGTCATAAACTTCGGCAACGGTTGGGTTATTCTCAGTGCCACCTAGTTTAATCATACCAATTGCGGCATTGGCCTGCGATGCACGAACACGCATGTCACGGCCAATTTTAATCATTTTTCCAGTTACCTTATCCATGACGCTGTAGTCGTTATTGATGAGGTTAAATAGACTTTCCAGTTGGAACTTAGCATTGCCACCATAGTTACGCAGATCATAAATTTGATCTTCACTTTGGTAATCGTCATCACCGGTACTAGCTTCAAATACCAGATAACGGTTACCTTGACTATCTTTAACAATGTGAGGGTCACGCATAGCAAAGTTATCAGCGCCACCAAAGTCTTCTTGGTGGCCGTCAAACATAGTCACATTGTGAGCCCATTGGTCAAATGTTTGATAATGAGTTCCATTGGCTGAAGCATTATCCTTCCCCTCAAAGAGGGTGTGATCATTGTCAACACTAGCAATCGAAATGGTTCCATCAGCATTTAACTTCATCTTCAAGTTAGCGGTAGCAATACGCTGGTAGTTTTGATGGTTAATTGTCTTAGTCTCGTATTTACTGTGTGTGTAGAACAGTTGGATTGAACCATCGTCAAGCGGGTAAGCTGAACCTGACCATTCTTGATCATCAAAAATTTCCAGACCAGTTTTCTTGTCACCACGATAACCGGCAAAAATATCGCCAGCATTCTTCCATCCTGCAAAATTGTCACTACCATAGTCATTGTAAAGTAAGTAAAGGTGGTTACTGTTGGCATTTGGTGTTCCCATCATCGCAATAACCAATTGCTTACCATTCCAGTTAGTAATTTCACCTGTAGTTGGGTCTTGGACCGGCCATGAATCCCAAATATCCATGTTAGCAACTTTGCCGGTTTGACCATCTTTAGCGGTTGCTGCCGGTAGGTTTTGAATTTGGTCAGCCTTGAAGTAAGGAATAGCATATTGAGGATCAACCTCAGCTAACTTTTCAGCTGCTTGTTGGAACTGATAGTAAGTGAACTGAGTTGTATCAGTATTCTTCTTAGTTGTAGAATACTTTTCCAACTTGTTCAGTGCGTCTATCTGTGCCTGGGTGAAGTTATTCGGGTCGACGTTAGCACCATTAGAAATAGCACGGTTTACAAACCATGTGGCAAATTTGTTGAGTTGTCCTTGATTAGATATTTGGGAATTGGCCTGGTTGGTTGATTGCGTCGTACTTGTAGAGTTACCGGCTGGCTGTGCTGTATTATTTTGATTATTGGAATTATTAGTTACCACTTGGCTGGTAGAAGTAGAGTCAGCGGTTACTTCTGCTGATGTTTGTGAATCAGCATTTGCAACACCTGCAGTAGTGATCGCAGCCGTTTCAGCCTTTGCTGCACTGCTACTACTTGCACTAGTCGTTTCGGCCTTCACTGCACTGCTACTACTTGCACTAGTCGTTTCGGCCTTTGCTTCACTGCTACTACTTGCACTAGTCGTTTCGAGCTTCACCGCCCTGCTACTACTTGCACTAGTCGTTTCGGCCTTTGCTTCACTGCTTGAGGTGCTGGTGGCTGTCACATCAGCTGACACTGGCTGGCTGGTAACTAGCATCCCTAATCCCAGCGAAAATAATGAAATCCCCATGGCAGCCCAGTTCTTACCGCATTTATATAATTTATAATGCGTTTTAGTCTCTCCAAAATAATTATTCCTTAACATAAAAAAACTACCTTTCACACTATTTTATTTGAAATCATGCTAAAGCCCCGTTATTAATTAAGTGGTATTAATAAAACACATTTATAATAACACAATTATACCTGTCTTATTCATGGTTCATAAAAAGGTATATTGTTGCAAATTTAATCCGATTTTTTGGACAAATTGGTCAGCATAACCTGATACGGTGTTTTCCAGTCAAGTATTTTAAGCGGTCTCTGGTTAATTTGGAGTAACGTCGTAGCCCAATTACGCTGAATATCTGCCACAACGGCTTGGCAGACTGGCATATACTTCTTTTTCCAGTTCCTTTTCAGTTAAACCACTATCCATATCGTGTTCAAAATCAGTCTCATAATACGTCACATCAAACCCAAGGACGTTACCGTCACCAATAGCGTCCTTAATCGTATACCGGTGTAAACGCGGCCCGAAAATATCATAGGTTGAAACATCCTTAGAGGTCATCGCTATAAAAATTAGGCGTCCCTGTAAACCCAAACCAAGTGGTTTTGGGTAACGCTTGTTTAATTCGGCGGACGGCATCACCACTGGCTGAGCGGTGGGTCTCATCCATTAAAATAACCATCCGCTTATTAGAGGCTAGACCTGATTTAATGGCCTTATCCAAGCCTTGTACCGTAATCAAATAGATATGGGCCGTGTTATGGTGCTTAAGAGCACGCTTTAGTTCACCCCCCTTCACCACTTGAATCCGATTTTCAAAGGTCTTATAGGCAAATGACTTGAAGTTTTCATAGGTCTGATTGACTAAGTCAACCCGATCAACAATAACGGCTTCACGAGACATATCGCTAGTGCAGTAACGCTAACGGACAAGTATGGTGTGAGGTTGTCTCACCAAAATGGCCTAGGTAACAATGGTAAAACAGAGTATTTTACGCTAGATGGTCACTATAAGGTACTAGAGCGTTCAGGTAACGCTGTTAAGGTACAAAGTGACCAGGAACCAGTTTGGTTGCAAACTATTTTTGCAGAATAAATAAAAAGACCCTATGGCGGGCTGGAAATGATCCGGTTAATCATAGGGTCTTTTTTTGTGCTATTACGGCGTCATATAAGCGCCTTCTGTGATGGATTTACCCACTAAGCGGTGCAACTTTGACCTCTCAGTGCGTTTCAGAGCAATAAAAAAGCCAGTTATCGTCTTTGGAGGACACATAACCGACTTCAATATATGTTCAGCGTTACTATGGAGTAGTAAATACTGTTTACTGTCCCAAACCTTGATAGCACGAGGCAATCTTGACTTGAAACCGCTTAATTGATATGATTAACAC
>SKDY01000835.1_pt1 | contig 22444 bp, 29 predicted proteins | sample 4826591 | NCBI WGS metagenome assembly SKDY01 (sample SAMN11008823, study PRJNA524170) | human gut metagenome | biome: Human fecal sample; material: Feces; isolation source: fecal sample from pouch patient p10, p22 | host: Homo sapiens | place: Israel: Tel-Aviv | collected 2016-06-15 | reverse complement strand
GTGTTGACAAACGACGAAATATCGATTATACTATAATCAAGAAATAAGGAAAAGGAGGCAAAAATAGTGGGAAGCATTAAAGCGATGGTGTGGTCACTGTTAAGCGGTGGGTTTATTTATCTTTATCTTACGGACCATATCCTTAAAGCGAATATCGTCGGGTTGATTTGGATTTTCGCCTTTTCGTGGGAGTTTGTTGTTAGCACCAAGATTTACAAATAAACAAAAGCCGCCGGTTATGACCGACGGCTTTTTCGTATGCGTTATAAGTAGTAAAACAAAAGCCGCGGGCGGCGACCAGCGGCTTTGCTTTTTGGAGGAGAAAGAAAATGGAGAAAAGGCCGGGCAAAGGGGAATAGCTTTGCCTTGATTATATTATAGCACGGTGACTATATTTTGCAATGGTTAATTGAACGGGTTATCGAGGTCGAATAAGTTGTCGCTATCCTGATCGCGTTGCACGAAGCGGTTAAGGCTTTCTTCGTCGGTCGACCAAAGGGTCACGCCGTTATCGAACATGGCTTCCAGCGTGTTGGTGGCGTAGGTGGGGAGGTTGCCCCATAGGAAGCAATTCGAGGTCCGTACGTAATTAAACGTGTGCTTAACCCGGAACCACGGTTCGATCGGTCCATACTGGTTGACCTCGTAGCCGAATAGCTTAAAGTATAGCATAGCGTTTTTCATCACCGCGTCTTGGCAAGTAAAGAGTTGGTAATGGAGTGCTAAATTGCCGTTCTGGTACGATACCAGGTAATTGCTCCCCTGGTGCGCAACCTGATCGTTGTGGTTTTGGACGTCGGCCAACATGGCGTTTTGAGAACGAATGGTTTGTTCGTAGTTGTTGGTGGCAACGGCGTTTTGGTAAGCGTAGTTGGCCCGGGCGTTTTGGGCTTGTGTCGCCGTTTGCATGGCGAGGGCGTTGGCGCTGGTTTCGTTGTTGTAACCAGTTTTGTAAAGATTGATCCCACCCTTAATGGCGCCGCCGACACCACCAAGGACCCCGCCGACGATACCGCCCGACATTAGGCCGCCCGCGAAACCTTGGGCAACCCCAGTCGCGGCGTCAAACTTGGCCATACCCATGCGCCGGCCGTTTTCGTAGCCGTTGACGTTTTGGGCCGTTGCGAGTGAACGGTTAGTGTTCTGGAGCGAAATTAGGTTGCCTTGCTTGGCAAGCCGTTCGTTCATCTTCGCATTGGCGCGCACGTTAGCGAGCTGGTTGCGGTTGGCGTTGAGATACATGGTATAGTTGTCTAAGACGATCGGTACGTCGCGGGCGGCGTCGTCGATCGCGAGGGCGTTTTCGTAGGTGACGTAATTATTTTGGTCGGCGGTGGAGCTTCGGTTGTAATGGTTGACGGTGTAGGTTTCGTGGCCGTTCTCACTGATTGAGCCAAAACGATTAAGGGTAATTCCGTCGGTGGCGAGGGTGGTAAATTTAAGGAGGTCGAGTGAAAGATTGGTCCCCTTCCCGTCCGTAAAGAATAGTTTGGAGAAGGGTTCGCCCATTAGCTTGAGCGGCACCATTCGGCCGTAAAGCTGCTTGTAAAAGTTGACCAGCCGTTCAAAAATATTACTACCCCCGTTGTTGAGCTTGTTATGATCGGACAATACTGCGTAACCAGTTTCCGGGGCAAAGACGAAACTGTTACTATGGAGGCGGACTAAATATGTCGATTGTTCGGTTAAATTGACGTTGTTATTAGTGAAGTTAATCGTGGTATCGTCCATAGTGAACGGAATACCCAGGTAATTATAAATTTCGCTATCAACAATCAAGCTATCGGACCCGGCAAACTCCTTCGCCTTGCTTAATTCCTGGTAGGCTTCGGAAATGGTCTTATCATGGTGAGCGGAAATAGTCCGACCGTTTACCGCAACGTTGTAAAGTTTCATGCTGTTGGGATTGTACGCCATGAAATAGTAAAGGTATTGCGTGTAAAGACCCAGATAAGACCCCGGTTCGGTAGCGGCGTCCTTGGGTTGCGTGGTAAAGAGAACGAATTTAATAGACGTATCCATAAATCGGACCGAATTATTGGTCCCGGTTCGAGGGTGGAAGGCCACCTGGTCGCTTTCCCGTAGGTACCCGCACCCGTCGCCGCCGATTTCATCGGGATTGTTCATCACCTTTTTAAACATATTGGTGAAGTCCTTACCATCACGGCGGCTTTCCTCGACGAAGCCCCGTTGTACCATCGCGTGACTACCCGTCCAGTCGACGTAAAATTTGTAGGTATTCCAGTTGTCAATCGAGAAGTAAATAAAGGTACAACCGTCGTTATAATATTCCAGGTTAGTAATAAAGGCGTAGTAATCGCGGGTGTCACCGTTATGGTCGACGTCGTGAATTTTAATGTAATTAAACGTGGTTAATTCGTTTAACGTGGCGGTTAATGGTTGATTAGTACCTTTTGAGCTTTGGAGCTGGTAGTTTTTCATCGTGTCCCAGCGAATTGGCTTATTTAGGTTTTGGTACGACGTTTGTTCAGTAATATGTTCGTAGCTATCCAGGAAGCGGTCCAATTCATCTTGGGTGTGCCAATTAACGACGTGCTTATAAGTATCGTCAAACTGGACTTGTCGGTAAAGTGTAATCGTCGATAATTTTCGCGTAGCCATTATTTTAACCCCTTTTCTTCGAGTTCATCGGTTAGAAACTTAGTGAGCCACTTCGGGAGTGGTGTGCCCAGGCCGTTTAAATTGGCTATGATACTTTGAATTAAGAAATAGCCGGTGCAGATAAAAATAAATAATTCGGCGTATTGATAAGCGGGCGTCGTGGATTTTAGTTGGTCATGTAACAACTGGAGCAACGCCGGGAGGAAAGCGGGCACGAAGTTGCGGGTGACACCAGAAAGAAAGGTATTCGAGATTAGCGGTTGACGATTGCGCAAGTGAAGCGAAAAGCCTAACACGGTGTCCAGAATAGCAAAAGTAACTAAAAGGTTAGTTTGATCGAGGCCGTTACCGGCAAAAGCAAGCATTTCATCAAAAGTCATGGTTGTGGGTCCTCCTTATCGGAACCAGGGTCGAAGGTGAAGTAAGTGAGATAAAAGTTTTGGTCGTCAAGCTGAATTTTTTTAGATTGATGAACCGGATAATTAACGGTGGCGGGCGCTTCCTGGTCGGTCGCCCCAGTCGCCGGAACCGCGAGGTCGTAATCATCGGGAGCGGGTTCGATCGTGAGTTGGCTAAACTGTTGGCCGCGAATAAAGTGGTGGAGCGTGTAAACCAGGTCCAGGCCGGCGTCCACAATTTCATGATTAGGATTAATGATTAGGTAGTTAATTTCATTCACTGATAAGCACCTCCCCGCGTGGGTTACCGCCCAAGGCGTGGTACTGGAGCGAGTAATCAACCCCGTTGACGGTGAGCGTACCCGCGTCCTGGTCATAAACTAGGTGGAAATTAGGGTCGGTACCCCAGTTCATTAATAGCAAGTCCATAATTCCGTAAATTGAATTGGAGCTGAATAGCGCCTCGCCGGTTGATTGACGAATTAAAGTAAGCAATAGTAACCCTCCTTTTTAGTGGAGCCATTTGTCGTAAACTTGGGTAAAGAATAAGTTTTGCAAGCTATAGCAGTACGCGAGTTTGGTTTTGTCGTTCTGTTTCTTTTGCTGGTTTTTCTCGCGATCGGCGTTGCTTTGCGAGTTTCCCGTGGTGCCGCCCGTGTTGCTGGTGAAGGCGCCCTGGTAGTCCCATGACAAGTCCGTGGACCTCCCAGCGATCGAAGCCGTGCTGGTGTATTGCCACGCGTCGCACTTAATCGAACAAGCTGATCGCCCGTATTCGGCCACCCATTTAAGCCCCCGCACGCCATTAAAATAACCAGCGGTAAACCAGGACCGCATAGAATAGATGGAAATGTTTTTGTAGCCGGCCGCCTCGAGGGGGCCGTAAAAGGCGTTCAGTGCCGCCACGCTTGCGTGGGTGGCCTCGAAGTCGTTTACAACGACGGCGTCGGTGCCGACCCCGTGCGATTTTAAGGCGCGCAGGAAATAATTCGCTTCGGCTTGCGCGCCGCCGACGCTGGTAAAGCGGGCGAAATGGTAGGCGTTGACTTTCATTCCGTGGGACTTGGTATTCGCAATCTGATTGCGGGCCAACGGGTTTGTGTAGTAAGTGCCTTCGGTTAATTTAATGACCACCCCTTTGCAACCGGCGTTTTTTAACGCCTGAAAGTAGCTCGGGGTATCGGGGTTGTGACTGGAAACGTCGGCAAACAAGTTTTTGGTCATATTCCGTCAACTCCCAGCATTTCACCCAGATTTAAACGAATTAAATCATCGGTTTGGACGTCGTCCATAAATTGGCCGTATTGGTCGTCAATGGCCGCCATCGCGTCTTGGTCGCGAAGGTCAATCAAGTTGACCCCGTCAATTTTACCCGTGCGCGCTTGCCGCGATTGATAGGTAAAGGGGAAGGCGTGCCGGGTCATGGAGATTTTATCGACCCGGAAAGGCTTTTTAACCGTCGAATATAGGAAGTTAAAGGCACCCGGCTTCGTTAAGGTTTGCCCTTGACCATAAAGGTTAATTTGTCCTGGGTAGGTTGCTTCCTTGTCGACGACTAATTCGCCCTTGCATTGAAATAACCAATAATAGTCGTCGTACAAGGGGAGCCATGAAACAAACGCGTGTTCGTCGGGTCCCAGGTAGGAAAAGTGAGTTTCGCCGCTAATATCAATCATGGTAAACGGGACGACCAGGGACCCCGTCCCGGAAAAGACCCCGTCGGGTGTTGTGGCAAAGTCGTCCACGTAGTCGTCGATCGCAAGGTAGGGAATTTCAGACATGGTAAAAACCTCCTTTACTTCGTGTAATGATACCAATAGTTGGTGGCGTAGTGCCAATTAAGAAAGGCTTGTCCCGACGCGTAGCTGTTAAGGCCGTTGCTGGTGTAGTTACAATCGAAAAACCGGGGAGCGTCCAGACAAATTCCCGTATGGCCACCCGCCCCAAGACTAGAACCACGGCGCCCCAGGATAATAACGTCACCAGTTTTAAACGGGTGGTGCGCGACCCGGACCGACCCTTGTTCGACGCAATGGTACCCAAGGGCCGTTAAGCGATCGTGCAAGGTTTCGGTGGTGTATAGAATGGTGTTGTTGTCGTGATAGCCCAGGTGAAGCATATATGAAACGAAACTGGAGCAATCAGCGGACCGACCGGAATAAACTCCCGCCCGACCCGGCATAGAGTAGTAAATGTGTCCCATATGCGCGTAGAAATAATCGAGACACGGTTTTGGGTCGAAGCCGCCGACGGCCCCGGGGTTCGGCTTTTGGTTATTGGGGTTTTCGGGCGTGTTGTTGCGGGGGTGCATTTTGTCGTAAAGGGCCATGCACTGTTTCATGGTCGGGTACTTGCGCGCGGTGGTGTCGGGTTTGGTGTTGCCGCCAATGTTGCCGCCGCCGCCACCGCCACCGTTGCCCCAGTCGATCGGCATAATTTTATCGTAAGCGGCGTAGCGACTTGCCATTAACGGAATTCCGGGCCGCTCCCAGGAAACGCAAAAGCACCAGGTGAGCCATTTCCAGTCGCGGTTAGGTGTGTTGTGAAGGAAGTCGTTCCATAATAACCCAGCTTTGGCAATCCATTGATTTGGGCGGTTATCGACCAGGAAATTGCATTGCCATTTAATAGCGTCCTTTTCCGAATGCGTTCGCGCGTAGCTTACAATCTCACCTTGGCGGGCGTTGCCCGACCATTGCCATATTCCGAAGCCCCCACCCCCGCCAATTTGTCCTTGGGTCGGTGAGAACGACCCGGCGCTTTCATGATAGCCATTGCAAAGAATGGCGATAATGGTGGTTTTGTTTAACCCGCGGGCGAGTAAGCATTGCGCCGCGTAATTTTTTCGTTCGATCATGGTTGACACTAAAGGCCACCTCCCGTTACTCTTGGGTGCTTAAAAAATGTTAGCCATTTTGAGCGGCTTTTAACGTCGGTGAACCGAAGTTGGCCCCGTTTAAAAGCGGCAATAAAACTGTTCGTTTGCATTGGGTCGATCATCGGGTAATCGTTGCCGGCGTCGTCGTAGGTCATGGCGTATTGATCGGGGAATGACGGATCAACCTTGGTCGAGATGATAATGTAATCGAGGTCGGTATAAATTCCGTAGGCAACGCCACCCAGGCGAATAGTCATTTGATATTTAGCGTACTTGTCTAAGCTGGAGATAAAATCATCGTAGGCGTTGTCGAAGCGGTTTGCAAGGCTGGAGCTATCCTCCCCTTCGAGGCGAAGGACTTGCTTACCCAGGATGCTGTTATAGTGTTCGGCGTTCAATTCGTCGGACGTTTGATACATGACGATTTTAATTCCCAGTTTTGAGAATTTCGTGATTTTATACTTGGGTAAAATCATAAAGTCCAGAAAATAACAGTTGTAAAGGTTAGTCGCGTTGGCGAGGAATAGGGCGTGGTACTTGGTAAAGTCACGAAAAACCGTCATGGCGAAGTTCAAAAAGAGTTTCGTTTCGTTTTTCAGTTCCCGGCCGCGCGGGTCGATAAATTCGTCGTAGACAATTTCGGTAACGTCGGAATAATCGTTCGACTTGTACTTAGCCGCGGTGGAAAGGGCGAGCAAGTAGCAAACGACCGTCCCGTCAACCAGCAAGCAATCAACCTTCTTCCCGTTCTTGTCGGTGGCCCAGTCACGGGTCACGGTATGGCCGACTAGCTTCGACAAAAGCGCGAGGTTGAAACTAGCCGTTTCAATTTCCGACTGGTAGCGTCGTAGGTAAATAAACATGGTGTGAGTGGCCCAGTTCTTTTTCAACTTCTTGGAAAGGGAGCTAATCGTTTTCCCGACCCCACGGGCACCAATAATAAAGGTCACGGGGTATTCGGGTTGTTGAAACTGGTCAACGTTAATATACTTCGTCTTTTTCATAATAATTTTCACCTCCCATTATATAAACGGCCGGACCAGGCGGCCCGACCATAGTTACTTGTTATTTAATTAACCCATGTTGTTTTAGAACCTGGTCAATTCTGGTATCAACTTGAGCGGTGGTCATTAATATTTTCCATTCTGTCCATGTGCCGTCAATACGTAGGCGGAATTGTACCCCCATGTTTTCATCGTCCGTTACTTCGGGTACATGCAACTGTAAAATGCGGGAGCTATCGTTGTTAGCACTAACCAAAAGGTGAGAATTATACCACATCGAGTTAAGCTCTTTCGTTTTTACGTAGTAAAAACCGGGGGTCGTAAGGTCGTTCATCGCGGTGTACGACGTGGGAGTGATGGTTTTCTCGTCCAGGACGTGTGAGAACAAAAGTAGATTTAATGGTAAGGTCATTTTAGAACCTCCTTGTTATTAAAATAGCGTCGCCGCTAACCATTGGGTTAGTAAGCGACGCTATTAGCGTTGTAATTAAACGTTGGTTGAGTCAACTTGACTCCCGTCCGGGTTAATCAGTTGAGCGTGCATATTACCATCTTCGGCAATGTACGGCTTGTAAATCTTACCGGCTTCACCTTGAGGACCTTGGGCACCAGTGTCACCCTTGACCCCTTGAGGACCTTGGGCACCGGTGTCACCCTTAACACCTTGTGGGCCTTGTGGGCCTTGAATACCTTGGGCACCTGAAAGGTCGGCAATTTCCTTCATTGCGGAACCTTGCTTGACGTATAGCTTAGCGTTGTCCGGGTCGTCCGGGTTAGACGCGATCATCGCGAAATCACCTTCGCCCAGGCTGGACAGGTCGGCGTTCATCGCGGAAACGCTAGGGTAGGTCTTGGAAATGGAAAAGCCCTTACCGGCATCCCCTTGGATCCCTTGCGGACCGCGTTCACCTTGCGGGCCTTGGGCCTTAACGCCCAAGTCAATATCCAGCTGTAAAGTCATAAAAAAACCTCCTTATTTTGATACTTTCATTATATCACTATTCTTCGGTTTTTGGGACGTCGGTTACGGTCCCGTCGGAATTAATTTTGACCAACTTAACGTGCCATTTACCGTCGGAAGCAACGTACGGCATAAAGGCTTGTTGGTTAGCGGTTTGCGCCGTCTTAATCAAGGCGTCAACTTCGGCCTTGGTGTAGTGATCGGCGGCCACGTCACTCGCGTTGGCCTTGCTATCGATTTGTTCCTGGAGCATATGTTGAAGGTCATTTAACGCCGCTTGCCCGACCTTGGTCGATAAAAGGGCGTCGACTTCGGCCTTGGTGTAGTGGTTTTGCGATAAGTAATGGCTAGTTACGTAGTCACCTAATTGGGCAATCGTAGCAAACCCGGCCTTGTCGCGTTCGTAGTCGGCTTTGCTTACTTTAAGCGAGTTAATGTTCTCGACCTGTTTCTGGAGGTCGTCGAACAATACCTGGTTGACCTTGGCGTTTAATGCTTGCTGGAAGTCGTTGTGAATAGGGTCCGCCCAGTCTTTAATTTGTTTGATCGTCTTGCTAACGGCGTCGTCAGTTTCGGCGTGGGTCGTGCGATCGTTAATCTGGTTTTGAAGGTCCGTGACGTCTTGGGCGTGTGCGGTCTTGTCCTCCTTCTTATCCAGTTCGGCGGCCATCGCGGTTTTGTCCGCTTTGGTTTCCATCGTGGCTAAGATTTTTTCCTTAAAGGTATTAAAGTCAACCAGCTTGACGTATAACTTGAATTGATCGTCAACGTAAGTCCGGTCGGCTTTGGTGTCAATCTCGCCCTGGAGGCGGTCAACGTCTTGCGCGTGCGCGGTCTTGTCCACCTTCTTGTCCAGGGCCGCCTGGTTCGTGAGCGTGAATTGGTCGAATTCGTTCTTATCTAACTTCTTGTTATCGAAGTCGGTAAACTTTTGGGCGATCGCTTGCTGGTCGCGTTGGTAGTCCACCACGTGAACCAGTTGCTTAAAGTCTAACTTCGTTTCGTTACCGTGGAGGTCAACGAACACAATGCTATCATCGCCGACCTGGTAGTTAAGGTCCTTTTGGAGGACTTCCCCGTCGGGACCAATGACGTTAATACGGGGAACCAACGGCTTGAGGTCCAATTCGATCGATTGCCCGTCGACCAGTTGCAACCGCAACTTGTCGTCAACGAATTTCATTGTTTGGATATTAATATCTTGTCCGTTTTGGGTGTAAAGGAAGTGCTTTACCACTTCCTGGTTAGCGAGGGCAATGACCCGTTGCGTGATCGCCGGGTTGATGATCGTGTTGTGGGACGCGCCGTCCTGGTCGGTGTAGTCGACTAGCATTCGATATTCGCCGTTGGCGTCCTTTTGGTATTCCACCTTATCGATCGTCGTTGCGTCCAGGTCGGGAATATCAATTTCCGGGACGGCCTTAAATAATTCAGTAATCGCACCCTTATGGATAAAGTCTTGCCAATTGGACGGGTAGAAACGCTTGTCGTCAATACGCATAAATTATCACTCCTTTTAGTTAGCTGATTTTGGTTGTTCCAGGGTGGCAAGCCGTTGTTCCAGGGTCGTAATCGTGTCGCCTTGGGTCTTAACCGTACCTTGTAACGTCGTAATCGTTTCGCCCTGGTCGTGAACCGTGCTTTGTAAAGCGTCAATCGCTTGTCCTTGCTGGTCAACGACCTTGGTTAGGTCGGCAATTAACTTATCTAAGCGATCAATTTGTGGCTTGACTTCGAGCTGGTAGAATTGAGTGAGCTGGTCGTCGATGAACGGGTTGACGGCGTGATCGCTGGTGGCGTGATCGGCGTTCATCGTCGTAACCGTCGCCGTGTACGTGTTGCTCCCGTACTTCGAGGACTTCGCCGCTTGCGTCACTCCTTGCGTAAACTTTCCGTCGGCCGCGTTGGAAAGAGTAAGGTTCGGTACTTGCCGAAGTAATTTATGCAAGTAGCGGAAGTGAACGTGGTCGGTGTAATTGGCCCCGTAGAAATCTTCGTCGGTAAACCCCGCGCGGGTAATTCGCATAAATAAAACCTCCTTATCGATAAAAAGTAATAAAAAATAAGAGAAGAAAATTTCTTTTCTTCCCTTATTATACACTTACTTGAGCATGATTGCGCGGCTATTTAAAGCCTGAACGAACATTAGAGCCGACTTTTGGTTCAAGAAGATATTCGTGTAACGCTTCTTCGGGTTGTTCATCGTGGAAAGGGTCAGCGGTAAAGCGTCCCATACCTGGAGGGCGTCACGGTCCAGGACCAGGGCACCGACTTGGTCGCCGACCAACGTTTGTTCCGCGTCCGTAGCGTTGGCGGTAGCAATTGCACCCTTCTTAATGGTTGAGCCAATTGGGTGGATGCGGGCGTCAACGTAGCCCTTGTCGACGTCGTCGGTAGTGACGGTGTGATCGGCGGTGTAGGCCCAGACGTCCGGGAAGGCGTCCACTTCGGTAAAGTGAACCTGAGTAGCCTTGAATAGTTCGGGGTTGAATGCGTTGGCTACAAAATCAACGTCAATATCAATGGAGGTCTTGAGCGGCACGATAACTTCAATATCGGAAACGTGAGTGGCCTGGTTAATTCCCAGGGCGTTGTTGTCGCGGGAGAAGTATTGGAACCGGCGAGCGTAGTACAAAATCTTCTTTTGAAGGTCCTTGACGTTGTCGACGCTGGTCTTAGCAATCATACCATCGGCCAATGACTTGCTTAACGTCATCTTGGTTTGGTAGAATTCGTCCAGCACGGCACCATTAACCAGTTGCGCAACCTTGCCATAAACGAAGTCGTGGAATTGCTGGAGGTTTTGAAAGAACATGGTGTCTTGCGTGTCGACGATCGTGTTCGAGCTTTCAATATCGAACCAGTGGGTGTACGTGTTCCCAACGACGCGGCCGAAGTTTTGAGCGAATGGATTTTCAGCCCCGGAAATCTTGTCCGGCCGGTAAACCTTCGGGGAAATAGTGTCGAAAACGACGCTTTCAATCTTCCCACCGTAAGGAATTTGTCCGCGCTTGAAAGCGTAAAGTGGGTTTTGGGCGAGGGCTTGCTTAATAAATACTAACCCGTACTTAACGGCGATCGTGTTAAGGTAGTCGAAGTAAGAGTCCGGGTTGTTCAAAAATGATTGTCCATAAGGAACGAAGTTGTCGCCGGCGTGGTAGCCCGGCAAGTTGTTTTCTGGTCCCATCGTGTCGAGGGCGTTCTTGAAAATCTGGTCGTCGGTGACGGTGTGGCCGACCGCTTCGCTGGTGGCCGTTGCTAACTTAGATTGAGCCATTAGTTAATAACCTCCTTTAATCGAGTTCAATGTTGGCGAGTTCGTCGTCAAACTTAGCGTTTTCGGCTTGTTCCTCGCGCTTAATCGCGTTATCGGTCTTGAGGCCGCGTTGCGTGGCGTCGTATAAAAGTTTAATGTTAGCGTCCTTTTGCGCCTGGAGCTGTTCGGATTGTTCCTTGTAAGCGGCGTAAAGGTCCTTCGTGGCGTCCAGCAAAGCGGTAACGCGGTCTTGGACGTCGGTCATTTGGTCCAGGTGATCGGCGAGTAACGGGGTAGCGTCCTCCCCCAGGTCGTACAAACCGCCGATGGCTTGAACAATGGTGCTATCGCCCAGCGCGTCGAGTAGTTCGGTGTTAATTGCCATTTGTTTAACCTCCTTTTACTGGTGCGTATCTTGCGCGAGAATTCCGGCCACCTTCGGGTCGTCCCAAGTTTGGCCCAGTTGCTTGTTTTCACGGGTCTTAAATAAAACCGGCTTTTCAGCGTCCGTATACTGACGGGTTTGCGCTTGCCCCGAAAATAGGGTGCGTTGGTCGCGAATGTTACCGACCGTTTGCGTTGTTGGTTGTACATTACTTAACATGGTTTATCTCCTTTCATGAAAAAAGAAAAATGCTTTTCTTCAATCATTATAACACAAAAAGCGGCGCGAAGCCGCTTTTGTCGTTAGTTTTCGTTTTGCGACGGGTGGCCGCCGCGATCAGTTCGTCGACTTTGGCGGGCGAGTAATCTTCTTGCCGACAAAAGACGAAACCGTGGTGCTTGTGGCGGCGTCCGGTGAGGCAATCTGTCACGTGGGGACATATCAAGTCAAGGCTTCGTGCGCATTCGGCGGTAGTGCGGAAGTGATAGTCACGTTTGGTTTGAATTTCAATTGCTACCGTTCGCGCCGAAATTCCATGTTTTACATTACTATCGGCTAGTCGCGTGGTGTGAGAACCGTAGTTAATGTTGTCGCGGTGTGTAATCATTTCAAGGTTAGTGAAGCAATTATTATCCCGCGTTTCGTCCCGGTGGTTAATATCAAGCTCCCGATAATTGACGGGAAGTTCGGGTTGCCAAGTTAGGAAAACCAGGCGGTGAACATATGCGGACCCCCGGCACCCAGTAGTTCGCGGTAAGTCAACCTGGAGGTACCCGTTATGGTTGGGGCGGTCGTACACGGGGTGAGTAATTTTACGTTGCCCCCAGGCGGTGTTAATAACCTGGTATGAACGACCGCTTTCATCAACGTGTGTCGTTTTTGCCACGTAAATCGTCGACCATTCCGCGTATTCGGGAATGCAATCAATACTCTTAAATTCGTCGTTGTCGTAAGTGATAATGGCCATTTTCTTTTCCTCCTTATCTTATTTAAATGACCCGTACGCTTCCCCGGTGCGAGCGTTACGAACCGCGAGATAGCCATAGTTGCCATTTCCGCGGTTTTGCCGAATGTAGACAAAATCTTTTCCGCGGGACCAGGCGTCATACTTCACGACTGAACCGGCTGGTAGAACCGCAATGACCGCGGAAGTTGGCCGGGCACCCCAACGCAGGTGCAAAGGCGTGTTGCTGGTGAACGTTCCGTTTTCAAAAACCCAGTGGTCGCCCAGACTATCGGTGAAACCCCCGGCCGGTTGTTGCGGTGCGGGTGCGGGTGCTGGTTGCGGCTTCGGTTGCGGGGCCGGGGTTACTTCGTCGCGATCACCGCGGGCAAGTTTCAACCAGCCTTCGCGATCGGTGTTGACCATGCTTCGGTCAATATCGGTTCCGGTGAATTGGTGGGCCGTGAACGTTGACCACGGGGCCACGCTAAAGCCGGCGCCCTGGTAGTTCCAGTTGAGTGGTTGGCTATATTTATAGTAGGCAACCCATAGCCCGCACGTGTTAGCGCAATTGGCAACTTGCGCGATCGCTGATTGACTAACGTAAATTAACGGCCATACCTTGGTCGTTTCGTGGACCCGGTCCATGAACCGCCGGCACCAACCCGCGTTACCCCAGGAAGCGTTTTGCCCTTTTTCCCAGTCCAGGGCAAGGACGGCCTGCCCGACGTAGTTCTTAATGTTATTAATGAAATAATCGGCTTCGGCAACCGGGTCACCACCGCCCGCGTAGTGATAAAGTCCCAAGAGCTTGCCGGCCCCTTTGGCCGCCTCCCAATCGGTGTTACAAGCGGGGTTCACGTAACCCGTTCCTTGCGTTGCTTTAATTGTTACAATATCAACGTCCGGTAACGTCGCATAACTTCGCGGCGAACCGGAATAAACGTCAACCATTTTTAACATTTGTTGACACTCCTTTCTTGACTTTATTTTACCATAAAACGCCGCTTTGGCAAGCGACGTTATTATTTTGGCTTACATTTTTGGGAGTTGTAACCAGCGGCCGCCCCGGCGAATGCGGTTATGGCCCTGGTTTTCTTGCCGTTGGGTAGTGAATAATTCCTTCGACTTGTCTTGCCACCCGCCGTGCCGAATTAAAATATGGCCGCCATGATCGTTAAGGTTTAACCATTGACCATTCTTGCGGGTAGCCATCGGAATGTAAGATGGCGGCGTCGGGTTGTATAGCGTCAACCCAGCGGCAAAGTGCGCGTCGGGGAAAATTCCCGTTGGGTAGTGGACGTCCATAAATAGTTGAATACTATCGCTGTACTGTTGTGGCCCCACCGTGATATGCGTGCTAATTCGTCCCGGGTTCGGGGCCACGTCGAACCCGTCCCCCGTCCCACCGGAATAAGTGGCGATGGTTTGCCCCCCGACCTTGAGCGTGTAAACCACGGGCACGTTACCACGGAAATAATCAGTGCGCCGGCCATTGTAATGACCAACGTCGACCGTGACGTCGCAAGAAATACTCCCATCCTCGTGTTGCTGTTCGTTCGTCCAGGTGAGGACTTCGTCGACGAAGCGGCAACCCGCCCAGCCGGGGTGGTTTTTCCCGTATTGGATATAACCGTGGTTGCCGATTAACGACCAATAAAAGGCTTCGTTTTCTTCCGTCCCTGGACCGCCCCACCAGTTGCCCTTATTATCGACGCCGCCCGTTGACCAGGCCGGCACCGCGTGTTCGTCAACGGCCCAATAGACGCCACCTTGACTATCAAAGCGACCGGTTAATTGTAGAATTGCCAATTAGGCCACCTCCTTAAATTCCGGCGGTAATATCGTTTTCGGTTTGCCCACCGTTAGTCCGAATAAAGGAACCACCGTCTTGGGCGCCACCAAAGATATTGATATTCCCACCAGCAACGGCCATACCAGGGTTAAATTGCCCCTCGAAAATCGTGCCACCGGTTTGGTTCCAGACACCGGCGTTTTTCAAGCCTTGCAAAATCTTGCCTAGCGCGTCGTTGCTGTTACCTAACTGGTGCTGGATATTTGTAATCTGATCGCCCAGGTTTTGTATATCCTTCTTGACTTGGGTAATTTCATCGCCCAGGTTCTTAATCTCTTGTTTAATTTCCTTGACTTCGTTCTCGAGATTAGTAATACGTTGTTCATGGTCTTGTAATACCTTGTCGATCGCCTCCAGGTGCTTTTGAATTAAGAGCAAGGCTTCATAAACCATCTTCTTGAATTCGTTGTAATCGTCGGTTAAGGCTTCGGCCCATTCGTGGAACCACCATAACCATTCCTCGAACGTCGTGTTCGGAATGGCGATCACGCCGCGGGCACCCAGGTTCGTAAACGACGACAAACGCCGAAAACGGACGCTCCAGTTATTGTAAAACCATGTTTTGTGGAATTGGTCCAGTTCGTCAATAGTGGGTGGCGTTTCCTGGTTCTTATGATAGTCCATGTAACTATTGACTTCGTTCATAATTCGTTCAAACTTGGCAACTTCGTTCGGGTCTAGGTGTAAAATTTCATCTATATTATCGTTCATGCGCGTAAAACCTCCTTTTTGAGCTATCTTTATTTTAACACAAAAAAGCGACCACCAGGTAAAAACCCAGCAGTCGCCGGCACCAATTGGGATAATGGCGGCGTTTCAAGCCCAAAGCGCGCGGCCGCTTTCACACGTTGAATTCCGCGTCGCTACTCAATTAGCCCCAATTAGTTAATTACAGTATAGCATAGATTAATCACGTTGTCGAAGGTCAACCCCGTAAGCGTCGGCAAGGTCTAAAATGACCTCGAGTTCCTTTTCGTGATCGTCGCCATCTGATTGCGAAATTAAAAACTTAAGGTAAACAGCGAGGGCCATGCAAACGGGCAAGCGGCGGTGACCGTAAGATAAGTCGCGAATGGCGTTCACCAGCTCCCCGACGTGGTCCGGGGTGCAATCCATCTCAATTAATAAGTCCTTTAAATCATCCATCGTGTTCATTAGAAAACCTCCATAAATAAGCGTTGTGCCTTAATCTTATCGAATAAATCGAAGTAAATTCCGTTGGTGTATTGTAGCATTCGGTTAAGTAGGTCGGTAATAATTGCGTTCCGGCCTTCACTATGCGTAGTCGTTTTCGACGTCCCGTTGGCGGTGTTAGTCGTGCTTCCCGTTGACTTCGCGCCGTTGACGTCGCTTGCGTAGCGGAAATTATAATCGTCCGTCGGGTCCCCGGTGCTCATCTTAAAATCGAGTTCGTTTTGCGGCGTGTCCGCGTTACCCGCGATCGAGGACTGTTTGCTGGAACCGTTGGCGTCCGACTTCGTAACCGTGAGGCTGGTGCCGTCGCTTACGTTCGTTATCCATTGGGCCTTGTCAATAAATAGCTTTTGGTAGCCTTGATACCACATAGGTAAGTTACTATCCAGGCACTCCCGTAACAAAACCAAGAAGTAAAGCGGGTTTTCCTGACCAATTTCATAGCCCCAAAAGTGCCGCACCAGCGTCCGGCAAAAGCCATCATAAATCGCCTTGTTTAAATCGTCCTGGTCGGTAATGTTTTCCTGGAGGTCCGCTCCCACGTGCCGATCGATGAACGAACGGGCGTAAAGGTCGATTACTTCGTTAGGGGAGCGCCATACGAAGTCGGCCATATTGAACGTCTTTTCGTAGCCGCTCCCGTCACTAATGTTTAAAATTCGATCATCGCCTTGGGTCGCCATCAAGTGGGCGTGGGCCGAAACCATCGACCCTAATTCGATCGTATACTTTGCCATTAAGCGTCCTCCCCCTTCAGTCGGTAATTGTAGATTAAGCTGTAAAGGTCAATATCCATAAATTCGGAAAGGCGAACCAAGTAGTAAAGGTTTGGTAAGGATTGCTGGTGAAGCCAATTGCGGAAAGTGCTTTCCGCGACTGGAGCGTCCGGGACCAGTTCGTTAAAATCATGAACGAAGGCGGCCGCGCTATCGTAGTTGTGTTCGTCCATATACTTGGTTAAAACGTCGTGAATGTTTTGGGCGTAAGACTTGTTCATTTCGTAAACGGCTTTGTGGATCATGGTTAAATTTCCTCCCCTTGGTCAAATTCATTATCATTGTTTTGGTCGACGTCAATTTCGCCGGCGTTTTGTGCGTCTTGTAATTTTACTAATTGCTGGAAGGCTTGTTGGTTAAACGTTGCCTCGATTTCGGTTCCTAGTACGTGGTTTAAAATTTCCAATTGCTGGTTGCGGGCTTGTAAGTAAACGTTGGCACTCGCTTCGGTTAATTGGGCGTTGGCCGACGCTTCTTGCGCGACCAGGCGCTCCTTCTTGTCAACCCCGACGGTGTCAATTCCCAGCATGGTAAGCAATTCCGATACTTCGTTATTCCACGCGGTCTTGAGTGATGGTAAATAATCTTGGATATTAAAGTCGGTCACGTCCAAAATGCTGGTAATATCGCCCAGGTCACTATCAACCCCAATAAAACTTTTTCCTTCTTGAATTTGTTGAAAAACTTGGTTAGCGGTTAAGTTCTTGTTTTTGGTTAAACCGATAAATTGCTGTTTCATTAAGTCAATGTTGCGCATTTCACTCGCTTTAATTTTGGCGAGGGACTTGCTTACCCGATCGACCAGTTGCATATCGGTAAAGGTCGTCATTAGACCAGCCATGTAATAATTGTACTTGTTGCAAATCGTTACGTAACCGTCGTTCTTGTCCTGGTAGTTCATGCGGGTTAAATACGGTAGTTCTTGGGTGCTATCATCAACCGCAAACGGGTTTGGTATGGTTGACTGATCGATTAAGGACCCCAGGGCGTTTAAACCATACTCCCCGTTCTGATTTTGGCCTAGCACGAACACGTTATCCTTATCAACCCCACCGACCCGCGCGTAACCGTAGTAACGAAGGTTAAACTCGAGGAACCGTTCGTCGAGGGTATCGGGTGCGTTTTCGTAGGTGATTAAATTTAGCACCAGGTTCGTGAAGTAGTCCACGTAAATGTTATAGTAGTCTTGCTCCATTGTGGCGAAGTTGTCGCCGTACAAGTTTTCGTCGGTGTCCTTACGACTTTCGTTGCGGTGAATTTTGTAAAGACGCCGTTCAACTTTATCTATTCTCAAGGTTACACCTCCCGATTAAAGTCTAGCGCCTTTTGTAAGTAACCGTTAATTAGTTTCCGTAATCGCAAGCACTCGCGATCATGGTTGCCGTCGATTATTTTTTGCACCTCCAGCAAGCTAAAGTACAATCGGTCGACGTCCTGGAAGTTTAATGCGCCCTTAATTTTACCGGCCAATACCGCTTCGGGGAAGGTTGCGGTGTTGTTCCCACACGCGATTAAAATTAATTGACCGGCAACGTCAATCTTTTTTTCAAACTCTTTAATGTGCATATTTTGCCTCCTTATCAAAAAGGACGGGCGTTACGGCCCGCCCTAATGGCTAAATTTTTTATTCCGACCAGTCAACCGGCTTTTGGTCCTCGAATTGATCGAATACACTAGCGCTAACAGAACCGCCGGCGTCGACCACTTCGACTTGGTCCAATGGAGTGGCAAACTTCAAAGCGTCGAAGCCGCAACCAACGTTCAATGGCGTGTCGAAGGTTTGCACGTGAACGTGAACCGCGGTCCCATCCTTGACGCACTTGCCTTCGGGAATAAAGGCGTCCCCGGTCGTCTTACGGTTGTCGCTCCCGAAAATGACTGGTGCGAACGGTGACTTGTCACGCAAGCTAATCTTTTGACCGTTAGCGTAAGCCGTTTCCTTTAAAGCCTCCACCAGTTCCGGGTCCCCCTTAATCACGAATTCCGATAAGGCGATCACGTATTCCGGCTTCGGGTCGGGAACCATCTTCGTTGGCTTTGGCGCCCGTGGTGCGTTCAGGACGTTGTAATCAACAAACCCAGTTACAATGGCGTTCATTCCGCCGCGGACGTTGTGCTTTTCGTATACAGTTAATGGCATAATCTTTTTTCTCCTTTTGTTATGTTATGCTTTGCTATTCTATACAACTGGTAACTTGGAAGGTTTATTTCTTTTCCTCCCTTGCTACATTTATATAATAACATATCCTGGTCGTGTGTCAACGGTTTATTAAAGATTTTCGATCATTTTTTGTTCACCATGATTACCAATGTAAAAAGACCACCAAACTGGTGGCCCTTATGTTCTGTCTTTTCTCTAAATCATACGCACTGGACATATTAAGTAGGTCATCTTGCCGTAGACAATCGTAAACGGCCTTAACTCCCCGTTAAAACTGATGGTAACGTCGCCGTGATATTCCAAGGGGTATTCCTTGTGCAAACGATCAAGGTACGCCAAGGCGTTATATAAGTAATTCGCGTAAAACATAACTTTTAAGGCTTCACCGTCCCACTCAACACTCTGACCATAAGTCATACCTGGTTCATCTTGTAACTCTAGCATTACCCCGGAATCTTTAACCTGCATAACCACAACTTGCTTCTTACCGGCCTTTAAGTAGTTTATCAACCCCGAAAGTTCGTTTATATCATGTAAATTTATTCGTGTGGTGTTTTCGGTTGAAATCAGACGGTCAGTTTCGGGATAGTTGCCTTCAATTGGAAAGTACGTGCTCAAATCGATCGTTAGGTTTAAGTCGTTGTCATTCATCTCGTCCAGCACATTCTCGAATCGTACTAGCTGGTGGCTATCAGTAGCTACCATATTGCCATTTTGGTAATGAACCCCTTTTAAAATCGGTCGAGAACCCGTCTTGTCTACGACCCCGTCTAAGATCCTTTTGTATGCGCTAATCATAATTAATTTCTCCTTTTATTTTACTCTGTTTATCCTTACGACAATTGTATGATAACATATTTTTGAATTTTGTCAATCGTTTATCGAAGAATTGCTATCATTTTTTCTTGGGCCGGTGTTGGCTCGATCAATTTGATGGAGTTGTAAATCTTGACGCCGTTTTTGACCTTCTTCGATACCGTGAAGGGTACAATAATTGGTTTATCCTTGCGGTACTTAAAGGCTTCAATTCCACGCTTTGCAAGGTAGTCCTTGCCGGCGGCTTGAATTCCGGCTCCCTTAATAATGGCCTCGCCCAGCACGGGGTCCTCCTCCCAGTATCGTTTACTTCCCAGGTAACACGCCTTGGTCATATGCTGTTCCGGTTTCCACTTCCCGAAAATGGTCTTGTCGAAGGGAATATGCAATTCCTGGAAAATACGTTCATCGTCCTTAACTATATCCAAGTCGCCGTCGTAACCAAAGTGGCAACTATCAGTGTCGCAATACCAGAAAGTCGCGTGCGGTCCATGCTTTAAAATTTCAATCATTGATAATAACACGTCACGTGCAAAAGCGGTAATAAATACCGCGATCAATATGTTATGGTCTTTTGGCTTTGCGTTCGGGTCCAATTCCTCCCCAAAACCGATCGTCCCATTGTTTGCCCTGGTTAAGACCGATCGGGTTGTGATTTTACGTTGGGCAAACTTGCCGTAAGTTGAATTTAAGTGGATTTTGGCGATCATTTTGTCGACCTTGTTACCCGCCCGGACCGCCACTTCCTTTTCTTGTTTGTGCTTTAAAATAAACGACGTGAACGGCCGCGTGATATGTTCACGGGCGATCACTCCTTTTTCGTAGTCGTATTCGATATGGTAGTTTTGTTCAATCCAGTAAAGGTCGAAATTCGTTAAAATAGCTTTTTTATTGGCAAGGTCTTGTTCGCTAAAAATTTCCCGCGCCATACCAAAGGCCGATTTTTTCGGAAAGCACGGCACGCCGTCCGGTTTTAAACGCATTTTTTTAACCTTAATCGTTACCACGGCGAACACGTTGTAATCGTGAAGGTCAAGCTGGTTAAACTCCTCCTCCTTTAAATTACGCAATGATCGCCAATTCGGGTAGTTACGGTTAAGCATAACCGAAGGATAAAGCGAATTGACGTCACCGACTAGCCCCCGGTTCAGCTCCTTGTTCACTACCTTATAATTAGCATAAACAAACCCGCCAAAGTACGCCTCCCGTAAATACCTTTCTTGTCCTTCGGTGTACTTAGCCTGGAATAGGACGTTGTAATGACTGGTTCCATGGATTTTATCGTCCTTCTTTACCATTTCTTTTAAATCGGCTTCCGCGTACCCGGCAGCCGTTAGCCGCAATTGGCCTGGAAATTTTTCCACGTGCTTGCGCATGATCGCAGCGAGTACGGCAATATCATGCTTGAAATAATACGTTTCGTGCTTTACGACTTCTTCTTCGTTGGCTAAATCAATCCAGCGGTAAGTAGCGGCTTCGGTCTTTTTCGGCCAACCAACATTAGCGCCCAGCTTAGCGAGCGCCTGGTTATAAATTTTCATACTATCGCGTAACTCAAAATGGCACCCAGCGTATTTAAACGCTAAGCTATACAAGGTCCCGTTGTGGAGAACACTCACCCCACTAAATTTATACTCGAAATCCTGGTCGACGATATGTTGAATTAAGTTTTGCGCGTCGTAATCGAGGTTATGAAAATAAATCACCGCAAACCAGCGCTTACCATCACCGATTTTATCCTGGTATTTTTGCACCATATCGGCTAACATAGCCTCCCACGGTTCATCGGTCGGTTCAGGCTTGAACCAATAGCGAACATTTCGATCAGTCCAAAGTTCTTGCGCCTTTTCGACCCCGTATTTTTCAACGCGCCGTTGATACCATTGGGCGGCTTGCTTGCCGCCACCTATCTCGCAATACCCTAGCAGGTAAGTGTTCATGGTGTCGCAAAGGTCGGTACTTTTAATCGCGATCATTTTTTCCAGCTCGCGCAATTCTAACGTCAGCGGCACCGAACGACGGTAACGTAATTGGTGACGAATTTCATTCGCCCGCTTTTTTAATTTTAATTCTATTTCCTCGCTTAATTCCGTGTCGTTCCATGCTGTTTGCGCTTCACTATCGGCCGCAAAAATTAATGGCTTTTGGTTTGGCTTTTTAGCTTTCTCCATCGCTACCCCCACCCGGTTGTATCGTCCCTTCGTCTTGCCTTCGGGCTTTCCCAGTCAATCTTATTTCGCGGATACCCTTTTCGCGTTAAGTCTACCTCGATCGTTTCCGTGCTATCTGTCGATTTATTATAAATGTCAATAAAGCGGCGATCGCCGTTCCCGTATTTCGCCACGGCAACTAATTCCGCACCGTCATCGTAAAATTCGACCCCGTCCAGGTATTCTTTCATTTCCCCGTTAGATACTGTTAATTGGTCCCGGTCCAGCTTGTTAAAAAGCATTAACTTGGAAACTTCCTTGGCTGTTCGGCCACCGACCACGCGTCCTTTTTTGTCAGTTTTGAAATGTTCCCACCGTGAAAATCCATACCCAGAACCGGGCTTCCCTTGACGATATATTCCGCCTGGAAATTCTTCGAGTGAATACATATATTCTTCTTGCTGGTGCTGGAAAACCGTTTCAAGGTTAGCCCGAATACGTTCACCCAACGTCGATTGAATGGCCGTTTTTCCCGGAATATGATAAAAGTATTTTTGCATTTGGTCCAAAGCCCGCGCCTTAACCGACGGACTTTTACTTTTCCAGTCGATCATAATTCGAGTATACTTGCGTTTTAATTCCGGGCTCAACCGTTTGTATTGTGAAACGGTCGGCAATAAATCTCTTAATTTTGCTCCTCGACGCGCTTGCCCTTTTAACCAAGTTTCCGTTTTTGTTAATTTTGCTTTTTTCGTCATTTCGTGTTATCCTCCATCGTAATTAACATTATTTCTTGATTATAGTATAATCGATATTTCGTCGTTTGTCAACACTTGTTATGAAATTTATTCGATCGATGATTTTCTTCTTTTCGCCGCCGGTCGATCGTGCTACAATTTTTATGAACCGTCATTGCTTCGCCGGTGCCCCGATTTTTTCTCCCCCGCACGTGCCCCGACCTTGAAAATTTTCAACCACGACTTCACCAAGTTGTCAAGAAGTTTTTGACACCGTTCGGGGAACTTTCGCTAGAAAACGTGACTTC
>SKDY01000831.1_pt1 | contig 22542 bp, 26 predicted proteins | sample 4826591 | NCBI WGS metagenome assembly SKDY01 (sample SAMN11008823, study PRJNA524170) | human gut metagenome | biome: Human fecal sample; material: Feces; isolation source: fecal sample from pouch patient p10, p22 | host: Homo sapiens | place: Israel: Tel-Aviv | collected 2016-06-15 | reverse complement strand
CTGACAGGCCAAGTCTTACATTCTTACGTTCCATTATCTATTCATATGTTTTATAGATATTTAAGGGATATGTATATAGGGGTCGTAATACGTAAGACTGCCTGTCAGCCAGGAAAGGCAGTCCGTGATTCACCGCGATCCACTAGTGACTCATTGGTGTTGTCTGGTTTGCGCTGTCCGTGATGCTCGCGAGGCTTGACCCATCGTCCACCTCGGGGATCCCGGCGATGCTGGTGAGCAGGCTCAATACGCCGCCCATGAGGGCGACGGAGAGCACGTTTGCCCAGTCGGCTTGCATGAGTCCTACTGCGCCGGTGCCGAGCACGCCGATGGCCGCCTGTGCCATGGTTTTCAGCGCGCGTATGAGCGCGGCCCGCACCCATACGCGAGTCGGGTTCGGCGTGGGCTCGTGGGTGGGCATGCTGTCGGGCAACGCCTGGTCGCTGTCGTCGTAGGCCGGATGGTCGTTGAGATTATCGAGATTGTCGCTCATTATGCCTCCTTGAGTTTGGCCACGACGATGGTCGCGAGCTTGTCCATCTGTTCGTTGGTGAGCGCGACACCCACCGGCAGGCTCTTGGGTTCACCGGTCTTGTACGGGTTGAGTTCGCGCAGGCGTTTGTCGCACCATACGATGCGGTCGTAGAGGTTGCGTTTGACTTCTTTGCCGTTGTCGTCCACCATGCCGCTGCCTGCTGCGTCGGTGCGGTTGAAGAACAGGTCGGCGAGACGGTAGACGCGGTTGGTGAGCCACTTCCACTCGTTGTTTTTCGTCAACATGCCGTTGACGTTGTTCGCGGCCGTGTCGATGCCCCTCAACCGGTCGCGGGCCTGCACGCCGTGCACGCCATACTCCCATACGAATTTCGCGATTTTCCGCGCGTCGCTATCCGAGATTGCCATGATTCCTCCTCCATTGATGTATTGCTGTGTAAGTCGTACGAAGTCATCCCATGTGCGTCCGAACCGGGCGAAATACGGGAATGGGTCGACATGATCTGAGCCGCCGTAGGTCTGTGAGAACCACAGGTGCGGGTGCATGACCGAGGTGTTCCAGCCTCGCTGTATGAGCACCTGCGCGCACACCTGCGCCGCGATCTCGAAGCCACGCTGGAAATCCGCGGCGTTGGTGGCCTCGCATATCTCGATGCCGATACACGTCGAGTTGCCGTTGCCGACCTGCCAGCAGAGCCGGTCGTATTCGACGCATTGGATCGCCTCCGTCCAGTCGGAGGTAAGGTGCACGGCGTAGTCGTAGCCGCGTGACCACAGGTCACGGTGGTTGCGCGCGGTCGCCCCCGGATTCGCCGTACTGTGTACGGCGAGGAGGAATGGCGCGAGGTGGCCGTGCCCTGGGTTGACTATCTCTCTTTTGATGGCGACCATATGTCACTCCCAGGCATCGGCGTCGGCATCGGCATCGGCATCTGCGTCGGTGTCATTGTCCGCCATGTACGTGCCGTCCACGCCGGCGGCGACCGGTGCGGCCCCGTCCGGCATGTCCTCGGCATTGCCGTAGCGTTGCGCGGTCTTGATGCTGTCGATCATCTGCTGGCCCTGCACCGCCGCCTCGGTGATGGGCTGGTTCTTCCACCACACATGCACCGTCAATGCGGCTGCGGCCAATGTGGCCGCGCCCTTGACCATCGGATTCGATGTCCTCACCGCGATGGCTCCGGCAGTGAGCGTGGCGGCGAGTTCCGCGAAGCTCTTCGTGCGAATATTCATTGTTGTCCCTTTCATATGAGTAGAGGCCGCGGCGGGATTGCCGTGGCCATGATGTTGTCTAGTCGTTATCACAAACCTCCGTAATACGGAGGTTTGGAACCGGCCGGGGCGCGCTCATCGCACATGCGTCTGGCCGGGTCGCCTCGTGGCTGCACGGACGGCAGATTGCGTATCTCCTCGATCATCTGCGTGCCGACACCGTTGCCACCGATAGAGTGGTAGGCGGCGTACAACCGTTCGAGGACGTGTTTCTCGTTGGGGTGCATCCACCCGTGGCGCATCGCGGTCTCGTGCCGTTCACGGATACGCAGGTAGGCGAGTTCGATGACGGCGTTGTTCAACGCGTCGAGCTTGTCCGCCAACGTGGACAGGTCGATTCGCTCATTCAGTTCCTCGATGCGACGCACGATCCTGTCCACGTCCACGGCCGGGTGACGCCGGTCGAACCGGCTGAGCAGCCACGTGGTGACGCTGGACGCGCCGACACCGGTCGCCAGACCGGCCACCGCGGTGACCACATCGACACTCGAAAAATTCAATTCCCCTGATTCACCTCCCCTAACTGTTGGTATGTTGTGACATGTCCGTATCCGGGATCATTGATTGGTGGCGCGAACCATGGTTCCACAAGTTCGCCCTTGTCGTGGAGTTCGCGCAGGTGCTGCCAGTCGTCCATCGTGTAGATGCCGACGTGATGGAGTTTGAGTGGCGGGCAGCCGGATGCCATGACGAGGCGCATGAGCGACGCCTGCTGGCAGGTGCCGGCAATCCAATCCGCCTTGGACTCGATCAAGTTGCACCAGGCGAGACTTACCTTCCCCTTGTCCGCGCAGGTGAATCGCGCGTAATACACGTATCCGACCGTACCGTTGCCGTTATAGCAGGCTATTGTGCCATTCTGTGTGGGGTCGGTGAGCGTGTACGTGTAGTATTTCGCATCCCCAGCCAGATCGCCGGTGCAATTCACCGTGTCCTTGAGCCGGATGGCCCACGGGTCTTTCACACGGTTAGTGACCTCCGTCATTGCCATCACCCCCCTGTGTTTGCGCGTTGTCGAGTTGTTTTTTGAGCATTTTGTTCTCGGCTTTGAGTATGGCGATGGTGCATGCCTGGTCTCCGATCTGTGATTGGAGTTCCGCCAGGATGTCATCCACCATCAACTGGTTGCTTTCATTCATTATGTTTTGGCGAGGATACTCCCGCCTCCTAGCGTTAAGCGTAGGCGGGAGATGAATCGCCATCTCCTTTCACTAGATATGCTATAATGATTTTGTTAGTGAATATTTTACTCTTGTTGGAGGGAGGTGAATTATGCAAGTCACTGTCACCGCAAAAACACGCATCCTCCCCACTCAGGAACAAGCTGCGTTGCTTGACGCGACCCTTGACGCATACCGTGATGGCTGCGAACTGGTTTCCGCATACGTGCACGAACATCGTGACACCGTGCAGAAGAGCGTGCATGCCGCAAACTACGCCACGCTCCGCTCCCGTCTCGGGTTGGGCAGCCAGATGGCGTGCTCCGTCACCAGGACAGTTCTCGCCCGTTACAAGGCACTCAAGACCGCTGGCGTGAACAGGAAGAACGGCAAGTGGACACAGCCAAGGTTCCGCAAGCCGCAGCTCGACCTGTGCTACAACCGCGACTACACGCTCAAGGGCGACACGTTCAGCGTGAACACGCTTCAGGGGCGCGTCAAGATGCGCTTTTGCAAGGAAGGCATGGAACAATACCTGAACGGTGCGCACAAGCTGGGAACCGCCAAGCTCGTGAAGAAACACGGCAAGTACTACCTGCACATCCCCGTCACACTGGAAGTGCCCGAACTGGACGACAAGGACGTGAACAACGTGGTCGGCATCGACCGTGGCATCAACTTCCTTGTCTCCACCTACGACAGCAAGGGTCGGAGCGGGTTCGTGTCCGGCCGCAAGGTGAAAGCCAAGCGCGCCCACTACAAGAACCTGCGCAAGCAACTGCAAAAGAAGGGCACGCCGAGCGCGAGAAGGCGCCTGAAGCGGATAGGCAATCGAGAAAACCGTTGGATGAATGATATGAACCATTGCATCGCCAAGGCACTCGTAGCCAACAATCCGTCCGGCACCATATTCGTGCTCGAAGACCTCACCGGCGTCAGGAACGCCACCGAGAAGGTGCGCGTGCGCGACAGGTACGTGATGGTGTCGTGGTCGTTCTACGACTTGGAGCAGAAACTCGTCTACAAGGCGCAACTGAACCATCAGAAGGTCGTCAAGGTGGATCCCGCGTACACCAGCCAGCAGTGCCCAAAGTGTGGGCACACGGAACGTGCGAACCGTGACAAGCATAATCACCTCTTTACCTGCAAGAATTGCGGCTACAGGTCGAACGACGACCGCGTGGCCGCGATGAACCTGTACCGCAAGGGAATCGACCTGCTAGTACCATGCGATACGGTCGCGCCCGAACATGATTCGAGCGCGCAGGGTGCAGTCAACCACCCCCACGCAGACGCCACCCCTCCAAGCCGCAAGGCAAGGAAGGGACGAAAGGCGGGAGCGGCACCACGCCGCACTCGTACCGCTGGGCAGTCGCAAGCCGCCACCTCTTAGTTGGCGGTAGTTGACTCCCAGATCCTTTCTTTATTGTTCCTGCTGTGGGTGCTGTTGTGGCATGAGGGACTCAAAGAACCTGCCCTGTGCCTGTTCGAGACGGTCGGCGAGCGCGTTGTCCTGCATGCGCTGGTTGATTGCGTTGATGTCGAGTCCGTCTGTCTGTGCGATGCGGGCATGTCGTTTGAGTGCATAGTTTCTGGTTGTCGCTCCCAGTGCTGTTAGCGTCTGGTGGCGTGCGACGGTGAGTGGATCGTTGAGGTGTGCCTCGCTTCTGTCGAGTGATAGTGTGTCTGGCACGGTGTCGTTGAGTGATGCCTCGAGCGCTTCGTATGAGATCGTCCATGGGTTGCGTCCGTTCTCGTCGATGGTTTCGGGTTCGGGGTTGGTGGCGGATTCAAGCATGACTGCGATGGTTTCGCCTACGGATTCGATGCCGAGCAGTGTTTGCCATGAGGCGAGTGCGTCCCATGACATGGTGATGGCCTGTCCTCCGTCGTCTGGTTCGCCGGCTGGTGTTTCATGGCCGGGGAGTATAATGGTGAGATTGCGTGTCCCTGCTCTTATTTCCATTGGAATTCCTTTGTTATTTGATGAGGTAGCTGAGTGAGGTGAGCCAGTAGTCGGCTCCTCCCGAGGGGAAGAACCCGTAGCTGGTGTTGCCGGAGAGTGTCTGTGGGAATGATCTGATGAGCACCTGGAAACTCCCGGATTTCTCGTTGCATGTTGTGGAGCTGAAATAGGCGTTGCCTTTGTTGTTGTTGAGCACCGCGATTGACTTGTATCGCCCGTATTTCGGAGCGGGGAGCGTGATGGTGTGGGTCATGGCGGTGTAGGGTTTGATGTGGTTGGTTCCCTCTACCCAGTTCGCGGATAGTGTTCCTCGGCCTGTAATTGATCCGAGGAATCCTCCGAGGTAGAGGTATCCGGTGTTGATGTTGCATTCCATGCCGACCTCGCCGTTGCCATCCCCTGCGACGATGGCCGCCCGGGTGTCTCTGCCGTCACCCCCAACGAGGTTGCATGCGGCGTATCCTCCTGGTTTTCGTGCGGTGATGTACGCGTTGGTGCCCTCGCCGGAAATGGTGGTGAGGTTGATGTATGTCTTCCATTGGCGACGGTTGGTGTCCTGGCTGAGATTGAGGTAATCGCAGTTGGCGGTGAGGAAGGCGCAGGCCATTTCCTTGTTGTTGCTGTCTCGGGTCTGGCCCAGACGGAAGAAAGAACCGAATCCGGTGCCCGCTCCGGCGGAGCCGTCGGTGCGCATGCCGGAATTCAGCGTAAGCGTGCTGATCGGCCCCTTTTTGGAGTCCAATGATTCCGTGGCGATGTAGGGGGTGCGCGCATAGGTGCCCTGCAATGGGAAATCAATGCCGGCTCCCTGCTGTGTCGCGTCAGACCCCACTGTGCTCGTATAGAAGCTGGGTCGAATGCGCACCCGGTCGCCGGACAGTTTCGTGTCCAATTCACCGACGATGATGTTCGAAGCTCCGCTGCCGTCGAGGTGGACGGTGTTGTTTCGGCTGGCATCCCACATGTCGAATGAGTTGCCTCGTAGTTTGAAGCCCTTGTTGTCCTCCGTGTGGGATTGGTAGACCGCGCCGGTGAACACATAGCCGACGAACTGGCCGGCCTTGATCTTGTCCGTGGTGATCGCGTTCGCGGCGATCTTGTCGGCCGTGATGGCGAGCGCCGCGATCTTGTCGGCAGTCACCGCATTCGCGGCGATCTTGTCGGCGTTCACGGCGTTCGCGGCGATCTTGTCGGCCGTGATGGCGAGCGCCGCGATCTTCGCGGTGGTCACCGCGTTCGCGGCGAGTTTGTCCGTACTGATGGCGAGTGCCTTGATCTCTCGTGACGAGATGGCTTCTGCGTCGACTTTTCCTGCAGTGACCGCGTTCGCGGCGATCTTATCCGATACAACCGCGTTCGCGGCAAGTTTGTCCGTGGTGACGGCTCCTGTGAGGATCTTGTCGGCGGTGACCGCGTTCGCGGCGAGTTTGTCGGTGATTATGCTGCCAGCGGCAAGCAGTGGCGCGGTCACTGTGTTCGTGGAGATCACGTTGCTGGCGACGAAATTGTATTCATTGAATTGTGTGCCATCCCAGATGTATACATGATCGACCCGTTCGGAGAGCACGCTTGGTGAATTGTTGGGCTCGCCGTCCCACCATGTGACGAGGCTGGTCTGGTACCACATGTCACCTGTCGCGAGTCCGGAGTGTGCCGGTTCGCTCGTGCTTTTGATGATCTTGTTCTTGCCATCTGCGGTGGTTTGCGCGCTGGTGGCTTTGTCGTAGGATTCCTTTGCTTTGTCGGCGTTGGCTTTGATGTCCTTTTTGGCCTGCGCCAGATCCTTGTTCGCCTGGGAGAGCGTCTGGTTGGTTTCCTCGAGTGTTTTATTGGTTTGCGTGAGCGTCTGATTCGCGCTGGTTATCGCCTGGCTGTTGGCCTGGATATCCTTCTTCGCCTGGGAGAGCGTCTGGTTCGCCGTCTCCAACGCATCGTTGTTGGCCTTGAGGTCATTTTTGATCTGGCTGATCTCCTCGTGGCTGACAGTGCTGGCTACGGTGATCCCAGCAGTCGTCGACCAGGCGCTCATGTTGCCGGCATGGTCGACTGCGCGCAGCGCGTAGACGGGTTCGTCGCCGGCGGTGAGTGCCGTGTCGAGATAGTCCCCCTCCCCGGACTGTGCTACGGCGATACGGGTGAGGTTGCTGGGGTTGGTGCCGCGTCCCACCTCGATATGATCGAAATCCGGTTCCATGTGTGTGCCGGTGGCGGTACGCCCGTCCCAGTGGATGGTGACGACGCCGAGTTCGCTGGCGAGCACCGGCACGGACGGGACGCTCGGCGGCGTCACATCCTGTGCGACATCGACGACGGCCACCGCCGACCAGTCGCCCAGCTTATCGCTGTAGGTGGGGACAGCGCGCACGCGCACTTGGATCGTGGTGCCGCAGTCGAGATTGCCCCAGCTCAACGTCGTGTCGGTCGTCACGCCAGCGCTGCGCCATGCCTCACCGGCGATGTTTGGCCTCCATTCGACCCGGTATGAGGTGATCTCGATGCTGGTGTGGTTGGTGGCCTGCGTGACCTCAGCCCATTGCGCGGTGGCGAGGCCGCGCGCGTACCCGTTCGCGTCGATGTACGCGTCGGTCTGCACCACGAGCCCGGCCGGTGCCATTGGTATGCGATGGTCTTTTTCGGGGGCGGGTGTGGCTCCGGACGCGCCGCCGGCGACTGCTCCACCGGTGATGCCCTGGATGCGTTTGGCCTGTCGGGTCTGCGCATCATACAACCTGTCGTTGAGCATGAGCGCACATTTGACGCCGCCATCATTTCGGTTTGACAGTTCGACGCGCTGCACCCGCACTTTTTCGCCATGGTTGACGGTTGGTGCGGTGATCCAATCACCCGGACGGTAGTCGACCAACGGCAGGTGCTCGATGCCCGTGGTGAGGATCTGGCGCGTGTACTGGCCGCGCACACGGGCGGCGGACGCGAGCTGCGTCTGCATCAACAATTGGGCGGTGTCCTTGTTCGACACGCCACCCTGCGACGAGTACAGCTCCCACTTGCCCCATGGCGAGGGAGCTGTCTTGTTCTCCTGCGTGAACACCAGATCGTTGTCACCACGGACGAGGATGTTGCCGGCGAGCCCCTCGATGGTCTCCTCCTCTGGGGATTCCAGCAATCCGGTCGCCAACGGGATGCGCACACGGGCGCTCAGATCCCGGCACAATGCGGTCGAATCGGCGTTCCACATTTTGAGCATGCGCCCGTCGGTACGCCAATCGCACATGCCGTTCGCGCTCAGGTTGCCGATGACCGTGTACAGGTCGACCCCGGCATCATAGTAGAGCGTCATCTTGTACGCCCACGTGTCACCGTTCGTGTCGCGTGCACTGTTGAACCCTGCCGGCATGACGGTGGCCGCACCGCCCCGCCTACGGTTCTCGTCGAGCAGCGTGTGCACGATCATGCCAGATGTCGCCGAATAGAATGGGCGTTTGCCCTTGTTGTCGGTATCGGTAAGCAACGCACTCATGTTCAGGTTGAGGATCTTTTTCGTCAACCAGATCCACGTCATGCAGTTGAGCGTGACCGTATCCGTGCTGTCCTTGGCGTCACGGGAGCGCGAGACGAGCAGGAAACGGCAGTTGTATGGTTCCACCCATGCGTCATGTGTGGCGACCTCCATGCCGATCTCGAGGCCCTGCTCCAACCCGCGCTGGAGGATACCACCATTGAGTGCGACACGCGGGTAGGTCATCGACAGGGTGCCCGCATCATTGTGCTGCACGCTCGCCGACCACGAGCTCGGGGTCAGGAACCCTTGGAACACCCCGGAACTGTCATATGCCTTGAACCGTACATGCAGGTCGCTCATATGTTATCACCACCACGATTTGTAATATCTGACATAGGTTTGTTGCCCTGCCGGCACGCCATGCGCGGTCAGGTTCACTCTGTATTTTCCGTCCGCGTCCGGCCAGATCTGCAATGGCCCATTCGCACCGTAGTCGAGGCCGGCCGTCACGTCCGCGCCACCGGCCCATGCGGTGGCGTTGCCACTGGTCCATGCATGCAGCCGTTTGGGATCCACATACAGGTAGCCGCTCGTCGTCTTACCAGACCATGTGACGCTCGTGCCGCTGGTCGGGTCGGTGAGTGTCATCGCGTCCACGCCGGTCGGCACACGGATGATCATGTCATCGATCGGCGCGTCGGACTGGCAGCCATCAGGACACCCTTCCGTCGCGAGCACACTCACGCTGTTGTTCGGCTCACCCTCCCACCATGTGGTCGGGCCGGGTATGGCGGAGGCATACAACAGCACACCATCGTCTGGCAGGGCGGCCAACGTCGGGTCAGGGGCACGCCAGAACGGGCTCGTCATGGAGAACACCGCCGTGTACCGCGTATACCTGTCGAGGGTCGTGTCGTCAGCGCTCAGGCTGGTCAACACGACCTCTACACACCTGTCCATGAACTGGTCTGGCATGCGACGTGTCAGTACCAAGCGGGGCATCGTGAGCAGACGCAGCACCCGTCGTGTCTCCGCCCACCCAGCGCTGCCCGCGCAACCGATTTTCATGGTGAACGTACGCTGCCCGACAACCGGCGGCAAGGGAGGCACCGTGATGCCATGCATGCCGGGCACGGTGACCACATCCACGACCGGGCTGATGGGCGACAGCCAATCAGACCCGTGCTCGATGACGCAATTGCCCCCGTCCAACTCCACACCGTTGATCAGATACATGCCACACCTACCTTATGCACCCTGGAACTTGTGGTCGGAATCATCGGCGGATTTCAACGGCCATGGTTGGGCGACCGGATTGTTGATCGTCTGGTAGATCGTCGTTGTCCCAGTCGGCTTGCCATTGTCACCCTGTGGCGGTTCGTACGGGGCCCACCCGCCGACCGCACCCATGTCGAACGGCGTGCCCATGCCGTTGAGGCGTGCCTCCACACCGAAATCGAGACCCTTGCCGACAACCATGCCGGTCATATCGTCCATCGCCTTGCCGACCCGAGCAGCAGCGTCATCGATACCGATGGCGAGACCCTCATCCAACCACCGGCCATACTGTGCGAAAATCTTCGACGGGCTGCCGATGCCGAGCACGCTCTTCGCCCAGCCGAGAATATTGCCACCGAGCGATAAGATTTTGTCACGCACCCATCCGAACATGTCGCCGATACCATTGATCAGGCCTTGGATGAGATCCCTGCCGACGCCGCGCAACCATTCGCCGGCACCACTGAGCGCTCCGAACACGGTGTTTTTGATGCCTCGCACCCTGTCGCCGATGAATCCGACCGCACTGCCGACCGTGTTCCGCATACCATTCCAGATTCCCGAGAAGAAACCGCTGATGCTGCTCCATACATTCGTCCACGTGGCCCGTATCGCATTGACCGCGTTCGTGATCGTGGTGCGGATCCCGTTGATGATCGGCGTGAGGAATGCGACGATGCCGTTCCAGATGTTCCGGAAGAAACCAGATATCGCACCCCACACGGAATCCCACGTGGATTTGATTGCGTTGACGACCGTGCTGATTGTGTTGGCGATGCCATCGATGATCGGCGTGAAGAACGCGACGATTCCCTGCCATACTGTCTGGAAAAATTCGCTGACAGCCGACCATACCGTGTTCCACGTCTCCGAGATGAACGTGCACACGGTCGTGATCGTGTCAGAAATACCCTGAATGATGGGCGTGAAGAACGCGACGATCGCATTCCACACGGTCTCCCACACGGTTCTGATACCGTTCCAGATGGTCACGAACACGGCCGCGACCACGATGAACGTGTTTTTGATGAACTCCGCGATCGGCATGATGACGTTCTGCACATACGCTTGGATGAAACCCCAGACGGCCTCGAACACCGTTTGGACACCATTCCACACCGCATCCCACGCTGATTTCATACCATCCCAGATACCGGTGAAGAAACTCGAGATGCCACCCCACACGGATTGCGCGACGGAACTGATACCCTCCCACAATCCGGAGAAGAACGATGCGAGCCCGTTCCATACGGCCTTGCCGACCTCGCAGACCTTGTTCCACGCGTCCGTGAGGAACTGTGTGAACGCTGCCCATGCCTTGCGGCCGGTCTCTGTCTGAGTGAAGAACCAGACAAGGGCCGCGACCACTGCGGCGATTGCGGTTATGATAGCGCCGATGGGATTGGCCGAGACGACGGCGTTGAACGCGCCCTGGACAGCCGTCGCGGCCTTGGTCACGGAGCTCCATGTCTGCTGTGCTGTGGAGACGATGTTCAGATTCGAACCGAGCTTCTTCACCATTTGCACCGGGCCGCCCAGATCCATCATGAGCTGGATGCCGTTGCTGATGCCCTTGGCGGCCCCGGTGACAGTGTCCATCGTTCCCCTGAGCGCCACCAGACCGTTGTTGAGCGCCTGGTATCCCTTCACACCAGCGAACGCCGCACCGATGGTACCCAGCGCGGCGACGATGATTCCGGGGTTCTGGCTGAACCAGCCAAGCACATCATCGAGTGCCTGCAATACCGGTTTAATCAGGCCGGCGATGATTTTGAACGCGTCACCAACCGTCTGCCCGAACGATTGCGCGCCACCTGCAGCACCGGTCAACCGCCCGATCGCGTCGATGACTGATCCAAACACGCCCGTGGCGCTGTTGATCACGTCCAATACGACGCCGAACACGTCTATCCACGCTTGGAATACGCCAGTGGATGCGAATGATTGCACGAAGTCGGTCACCCATTGGATGCCGTTGGAAAGCCAGCCAATGAGCTGGCTGACACGGTTCATGACGTCAGCGAGCGCCGACGCGGCTGTATTGCGCAGTTGCTCCCAGACACCGCTAGGCAGCAGGTTGCCCCAATCAGTGTTGGAGAGTTTCGCGGTGAGGCCGTCCCACGCGGTCTTGAGGGTGTCTATGGCCCCGATGTCCTTGACGCGTTCCCACAATAGTGAGAACTGGTTCTTGGTGAACGTGACCATGCTGGCGGCAGCGTCGCCGATTTTGCCGAACTGCGAGCTGAACCCGTTGATCGCGCCGGCGATGTTCTCCACGCCGAACGCTTCGATGACCTTCTGCACGGCCTTGGCGACGCGGTTCTTCACGTTCTCGATGGCGGTGCCGATGCCCTGTGTGGCGTCCTTGGCCTGCCGGGCGAACGAGGCGTATTGGCCGAACCCGTTTTCGTTGAGGTCGACGATGGCTTTGTTGAAGTCATCGAAGCTGTAGGTGCCGTCCTTCATGGCCTCGTACAGGTCGTTGGCGTTGTGGCCGGCTCCCATCATCGCCTCAGCGACCTGGTTGAGCTGGCCGGGCATGGCAGCCTGAATGCTCCGCCATGCAGCCATGTCCACCGTGCCCGCGGAGAGCATCTGCGTATACTGCGCTAGGGCGTTCTCCTGCTCCATCGTCGAGGCCCCGCCAGCGAGCATCGCGTTGTTGAACGCCAATGAGATGGTGGTGGCCTCGTCGAGATTCGAAGTGAGTGGGGCGAGCTGCTGGACCATGCCGGTCATCGCGCTCGACGTGGTGGGCAGGCCGTCGAGACTGTCGGAGATCTTCTTGATGCTCTTGGCCGCGTCCTCGGACGAATAGCCCAAGTTCTTCATGACCTTGGGGAAGTTGTTCATCTGGTCAGCGCGGCTGACGGCACTGGAGATGCTGGAGCCGATGGTGTCCATCGCCTTGCTGGTGATGGCGCTTGCGGCTCCGATGACCGCGCCCATTTTGGCTTTCAGGCCACTGGCGAACCCGCTGCCGGCGGCATTGCCGCCTGAGATGCCGGCTCTGCCGCTGGCACCGTCGAACGCGGAGACGATGGCGTTGCCCACGCCCTTCATGCTGGGCACGATCTGCACGTATGCCTCAGCGAGTTTGATTGCCATGTCAGCCTCCCATCGTTGTGTCGGTGAACTCCTGTGCGAGGAACGCGTCGAGTTGGTTCGCGCTCATGGTGATCGTGTCATCGCGCATGCTGTGCGACTTGCCGTCGCCGGGCCGTGGCAATGGGCGTGGTTTCCTGCCGCGGTGTTTCGGATCGGATTGGCCCCACATCCACATCTGCCATTGGTCGACGAGTGTGGCGAGCAGATGCTGATCCATTGTCCATGCGCGCGGCACATCCAACGCGCGCCATACCATGCTGCCGTCGGGCAGGTTGGCGGCGAGCTGCGCCGCCTCCCATGCGCCCAATGTGGTGATGTCGAGCCCGTATACCCGCCGGACGTCCGCACGCAACGCGGCGGGGCATTTGCCGGTCAGGTATGCGAGCGTCAGGAGTTTGGGTCGATACCCGCCATGAGGCCGGTGAGGAATTCGGTGACGCGCGACACCGGCAGGTGTCCGTCCTCTTCCTCGAGTTCACGCATGGCGCGCTCGTACTGGTCACGGCCAAGCAGCGTGCGCAGGAAACGCACGAGCAGTTGCGGTGACGTGTTGTCGCCGTCCTGCATGTCGGCGATCATCTCGACGATGCGCCAATCGTCGAACACGGCCGGGCTGAGCGTGACCTTCACGCCGCACGAGGTGATCGTCTTGGGCTTGTCCTGGTCGAACACCGTTGGTGTTTGCTTCGCGGTCATCTAATAGTCCTCCTATGCGAGGGGCCGCACGCGATGTGCATGCGGCCCGTTTTCTCATTGTGGTTCCGGCTCACTTGCCGGCTGCGTCTGCGGCTGCGGCTGCGGCTGCGGGTGCGGGTGCGCCGATGTATTCACGGCTGGTACCGCCACCGATATTGTCGGACGGCAGCGCGCCAAGGGTCACGTCGTAGCCGAGCACCTCGGTGCCCGAAAGGGTGCGGTCGCCGAATTCCTTGCGCACGGCGCGCGGGATGACGAACCTGTCCTTTTTGTTGCCGGTCAGGGCGAGCTCCACGACGAGCACGAACTCGGTGTCGTCGGGCATCGTGTGCGTGATGGTGAGCGCGCCGTCCTCGCCGTTCACGTTCTTCTCGCCGTAGCGGATCTGCGCGGCGCTTTTGCGCATCGCCTCGATGAGCACGAACTGGTACGTCTCCGAATAGCTTGTGATGATGCTCAGGACGTTCTCGCCGCCCATCTCCTTGACGTCGGTGGTTTCGGAGTCCGACGCGTTCGTGATGCCGTCCTCGCCGATGTAGCCCAGTCCGGTGTATTCCCCCGGCAGCGCGGTGGACGAGTCGGTCGGCAGGGTCGTGCCCTTGGGGGCCCAGTAGGCGTAGCCGGTGACGTTGGTCTTGCCCAACGACACGTTCGCTGGATTGTTCTTCTGTGTGGCTGGTGTGGTGGCCATTATGCTTCTTCGCTTTCTGTGTAGTTGGTTTTGATGGTCAGCTGGCACGTGACCTGGTAGCGTGGCCGGCCGTCCGGGGAGGGGAAATCGGTGATGGAAAGGATGTCGACATCCGCCACCTCATCGATGTCCGTGATATGCCGCACGCGCCGTGAGACGTCGACGGCGAGGCTGCTCGCGTTCCACCGGCTGGCCGCCCATGTCTGGATGGCGAGCAGTGGCCGGCTCACGAACGGCGACTCGGGGCCGCCGGTGCGTTCGACCGTGATATGCGCCGTTGGTGAGGTGCTGGACGCGTCTGGCGGCATGCTCAACGATGCAGTGGCCGGCCGTAATCCAGGATCGGCGTTCAACCAGTCCACCACCATTTTTTCCGCGTTCATCATGCGCCTCCGACCGCTTTGAGCAGCGTGTTGTGGGCCGCGTTGTCGACACGCGCCGCGGTGCTGCCGTGCGTCGAAACCAACGCGATGGAACCCACTGCGGAGTTGATTGGTGGTGCGACCGAGTAGACCGGTCTGCCCGCTTTGATGGTCGTCGACGCCATGCTGTTCGCACGAGCCGCAACCTGGTCGGCCACCTGTTCGACAGCGGCGCGTGTACCGGCGTCACGGCGGAACTGCGTGAACCCTTGCATGTTGAGTTTGACTCGGCTCATGGGTTATCCCCTTTCGTCGTGCAATTGCACGGTGAGGTTCCACCGTGTGGGCGTGATACCGCCATAGATCGGCTGCGGGTCACCGATGACGCGGTAATCATTGCCGCGCATCCGGATCCGAGCGCCTCTCAGACTGCGGTATGGCCACGCGCGGGGGAACCGCAGCGTGCAGTCGATGCGGATGCCGTCGGGGCGGGTCGCCTCGATGTCGTTCTCGGTGGAGGTGTCCACGAGCACGTCATCGACCGTTTCCGGCGGGTCGTCCTCATAGATGGGGTCGCCGCCGGGGTCGTAGCCGTGCTCGTGTCTGGTGGTGACAATGACCTGTTCACCAGTGAGCATCACGTTTCTCCCTGCATGGTTGTGTGCCAGGCGCGTTGGGAGCCACGCAGCGCACGTTTCTCCGCGGCCAGCAGGTACAGGTCACCGGTGGGGTTCGCGTACGTGCCGGACTCGGAAAAACTGCCGGCCGTCTGCGAATACTGGGTGACACCCGTCGGGTTGGCCGCTTCGGCGATCATGGCGCGTTTGACCATCTGGCAGCAGATGCGCGTCAATGTCTCCGGGCGTACCGAATCCACGTCGGCCGCGGCGTCGATGATCATGCCGGACGCATCCCCGATGAGCACCTCAGCCTTGGCGCGTTCGCTGTCGGTCAGTGGATGCCAGCGCGCCTCGAGATCCGCCACCGTCGCGAATGGTTTGGTCGCGTCCATCAGTACACGACCTAGGATCCGGCAATGACGCCCGCGGCGCGCAGCGAGGCGAGCAGCGCGTTGAGGCTCGCGCCCACGGTGGCCGCGGTGACGCCGTCACCGGTCTCGGTGTCGGAGACGGCCGCGCCCTTCTTGACGCCGCCGATGGCCGTGCCGGCAGGTGGCAGCGTGTAGGCTTCCGGGATGACGACGTCGCGGCCGAGCTTGTCCTTGGTGACGGCATTGTCGGCAAGTTTGGCGGTGGTGACGCTGCCGTCGGTCGGGGGGAGCATCGTGGGCTTGCCGGTGACGGCGTCCCAAGAGACGGTGACGTCTGGGGGGTCGCCCTGCCATGGGGTGCCGTCCGGTTTCACGAGACGGATGCGCGGGTCGAGGACACTGGGCTTGCGTTGCTTGCCGCCAGTGGTGACGACGAACGTCTGCGGAGGGAAATGGTTGTTGTCTGCCATGGGTATCACTCAGCCTTCAGCACGGCGAACGCCTTCGGATCGAGCACCGCGTAGGAGAACATCGCCTCGGTACGGTACGCGATCTGGTTGTGCGCCTTGAGATCCACACCGGTCTGGTCAGGGTCGCCGTACTGGATGACCTCGGCCCAGATGTCACGGATCATGCCCCACTTGATCAGGCTGTAGTCGCCCATGATGCCCAACACCTTGGTCGCCTCCGTCGCCTTCTTGCCGTCGACCGTGGTGGACGTGGCCGCAGGAATGCCGTCCAGTGTGCCCGCGGCGAGATTAATCGGGATCTCCGGGTAGAAACGCATGCCCGTGGCCGGCACGCGCAGCTTGCGCAGGCGGGACGCCCACGTGCGCGACAGCGCGACACCGTTGATCTCGTACTCGTTGACCGCGTCGGCGAGCGCATCCACGTTCGCGATGTCGTCCCCGCTGTCCGTGACCGCGGTCGCCCTCGCGGTGAGCGCGTCGTAGCCGGAGAGCTTCGCGCCGCTCTTGGGGTTGATGGCGTGGTAGATCACGTAGTCGAGGGCGCGCGCGATGGCCTTGGTCTGGTCTTCCTGGATGGAGCTGATGATCTCGAGGCGGTTGTCCTCGTCGGCCCATTTGAGTTCCTCGGTGACGCGCGTGGTGCACTGCACCTTGAACTTCTTGCCGGTGATGGAGGACGCTTCCTGCGCGTAGGAGCTTTTCTGCTGTCCCTCGGCGACGACCTCGGCCTCGGCGGCACCGTTGAACACAATGTAGTCCTCGTTGAGGAACAACTGTGGGGTGCTGGGGCTGAGCGCCGCGATCGTGCTGGTATCGCCGACCTTGTTGATGATCGCCTGCGTCACTTCGACGGGCAGTTTGATTTTGGTGGTGTCCATCGCCATGATGGGTTCCTTTCGATAGTGCTAGTTGAGGTTGTCGAACATCTGGTTGACCACGTCGCCCATCGGGTTGGCTCCAGCTGTGCCGGACGGTTGCATGCCTTGGTTGGGCATGCCCTGCGGCTTGGGGTGCGCGAACTGGTCGAGCTTTTGCGCGTAGGCGCTCATGCTTTCCTCGTCGTCTCCGACGAGCAGGTCGGCCGGCACGCCGGTCTTCTCGCTCACCTGCTGTGCGATGCGCGTGCGTTCCTGAGCTGCCTCCGTGCTTTGCTTCCATGCGCGCAGCTCGTCCGCTTCCTTGACGGTTTTGTCGTGCTCCGCTTTGAGCTGTTCCAGCTCGTCCGCGGCCGTCTTGTTCGCCTTGGCGCGCTCCTCCCATTGGCGAGAATGCTTGGTGACCTGGTCGAGCTTCGCTTGGAGTTCCTCGTTTTTGGCGAGGGCCTCGTCGAGCTGCTGCTGCATGTCATCATTCGTAGCCATGATGTTCCTTTCGTATCGGCCCGTTTCGGGCAATAAAAAAGCACCCGTGCGGGTGCTTCATATCGTGGACTGCGCCGGAATCGAACCGGCATCGGCCTTCCAGTCCCAGTCATGCGGAAGGCCGCCTCCGCGTGGACGGAAACGGCCTTTGCCATGTATGTGTCGAGATTAAAGCTTGCCTTGTGCCTTGAGCCTGCGGTATTCATCGCTGAGCGCGAATGTGGACAGGTCGGGGTCGGTGTCATAGCGCAGTCGCCACTGTTCGGCGATCCACGCCTGCTCCTCATCATCCGCTGGGCGCACGCCGGTACGATCATAGGCCGCGTTGAGCTGATTGCGGTCGGTGACCGGTTTGAGTTCACCGGGCTGGAACGTGTATCTGTTCAGACGGTCTTCGGATACTGTCATAGTCACAATCATACCAGCCTGCAGTAAAGGATCGGAGCGCCGTTTTCAAGTTTCCCCGCGCCGACGTATTGCAGACTGCGGTTTCGCTGCAGCAGCACCTCGTATTCGCTCTTGACGTGCGTGACCGGTTCGAGGTACACGGAGTGGTCGCCAGACGGGACGAGCAGACGCACGGCGATGCGTCCAGTTTCGCCTCCCACTTCCTTGCCGACGAGGTCGGTCGAGCAGGCCATGTATCCGGCATGGTCGAAGACCTGCCCGAGCCGGAGCGTGCCGATGTCCTTGTCTGATTCGATGCCGAACGTCTCGAGTCGAATCTGCCGGTAGACAGTGAACGTATCCTGCGTGATGTGGTCTGCGATGGCTTCATCGATTCCGGCAATCAGTGACTCCACGCCGTCAGTCGGTTTCCCACCAAAACAGTAATCGTTGATGCGTTCGTATGCGGTGCCGGCCCAGTCTCGCAACGCCGTTGTTTTCTCGATTTCGGTGAACCTATCGTCTGGCATGCGCGCCCCATAATCGCTAAGGCGATGCAGCTCGTTTACTGATGGTGGACGTGCAGCACCAGACCATCGCACATCCGGCTTCGGGGACACGCCGTCGCGCACTCCATTCGGGTGCAGTCTACGCATCTCGCGCAATACGGCCTGCATGGTGGTGTCATCACCGGATGCTGCCTGTGCAGATTTGTACATCGCATAGTACTTGTCCGGATCGTATCCAGTGAGCGCCTGTTTGCCCCAGCTGGGGATGATGCGGCAATGGCAGTCGTCATGGTATTTGTTGCCATCGCCGCCGGCGGACTCCTCACTGGTGTATGTGAAGCCTCGGGAAGCGAGCATGGTGCAGAACGCGCACGACTTGCCTTGTGGCACGCGCGCCCAACTGGGCTTCGTGGGGTCACGCCGGATACTGCGCTGCGTCTGTGAGCGCAACGCGGCGGAGATCATGTCGCCGATGAACTGCTGTGCATCGTCCACATTGTCCATGCTCGGCCATAGGTCGTCCATCGTCACACCGAACTTGTTGCTGCCGCTCTTCACGTCACGGTATTTCAGGCCTGGGTAATCGGTGTTCGCGACGCCGTGCACCGATTGCCACAGCACACGGTCGAAATCCACCAGCCCATCGTCTGCGAACGGCGGGAACTCGGTGTCGGAGTATTCGCTCCACGCCTGGCGTAGCATGTGGTGGTAGTCCTTGGCGAGCTGGCTGGCGTCGGCCACGTATTCGCGCACGATCTCCTTGAGTGCCATATCGTGCCGGTTGATGGCGGTCTCGATCTCGTCGGCGGCCGCGTCGGTCAGGTTCTCGATGCTGTCCTGGTATTTTTTGTACGCAGCGTCGAGGATCCGCTGGAATTCGTCGGCGTCATCGGTGTGGACGGTCAGGTTGTTCAATGCCATGGCCGCCCCCTAACTGTTATGGTTCGTTGGTGCCGCCACCGTGGCCGGTAGCGTCCTGCGATGGGTCTTTTTGCGCATTGGTCTGCGCTCGCAGCTGGTCGAGTCGTTGTTTGGCGCGTTGGCTTGCCTCCCATGCGCGCAGGCTGGCGATGTCGTCCATGCTCAACCCGAGTTTCGCCAACCCGACGTCGGATTGCGCCCACGCCTGGTTGACGCCGGCGACCTTCGCGTAGTAGTCGGCGCGGGCCGCGTCGGACACGACCCGTGTGGGAGCCCATATCGGGCGCACACCAGCCAACGTCGGTGCCGTCGGAGTGTTGTCGCGCAGTTGGACGGCCATGCGCATCGCGTTCATGAGCTGTTGGCCGAATATCCTGTTCTGCCGGTCGGCGACGCGGGTGAGCGCGTTCTCACTCGCTGCGAGCGCTTCGGCCGATGTCGGGTTCGACACGCGTATGCCGAGTGATTCGGGCGGGATGTCTGTCTCGGCCGAGGCGAGCATGGCGATGGTCTCAAGCATCGCCCCGTGCGGGCTCATCGACGCCTGCTGTATCTGTCTGAGTTCGGGTACCTCACCGTCGACGTCACGGCTGATCGCGTTGATGTCCGCAATGAGCGAACTCCATGTGCCGGATTCGAACGCGTCCTTGTCGAGGCCCAAAAACCAGAGTTTCGGCACGGAATAGAATTCGGCGGACACTTCCATGCGCACCATCGTGCGCACGGCCATGTCGGTGAGGTTCATCAGCGTACGGTTGATACGCGAACGGCCGAAGGGGCGATCCATCTGCTTGTCGTAGGCGAACGGAACCACGGCGACGCGATCGAGCCGATTGTCCTGCCTCTGCGCGCTCCAACCGCCGAAACCGGTGCCAGTGACGGCGTAATTATGACCTTCGAGCCACACGTTAAAGCTCGTGATGCTGCCGTTTTGGTCGGCTCCGGTGATGGTCAACGCGGCTTTGATGCGGCGACGCTGCGGATCCCAGATAGCTGCTGACCAGTCAGCCGAGCGTGGCGTGATGAGGATCCGTTCGCCGCTCGGATCATAGGGGTCGTAGTCCACGGTCAAAAACGAGCAGGAGTGTTTGTAGCAGCTGATGATCGCCTCGGATACGTCGGCGGTCAATTCGTTGTCCATGCAAATACTGCTGATGCCGTATTCGTCGTTGTTGGGCAGTTCAAAGCCCTCGAACACGCTTTTGTCGGAGAGCGCGCGCACGCTTTTCTGCGGCCAGCCGACCGTGTTGCCGATTTTGCGCCCGAGGTCGCTCTGCACGGCGATCTGCAGGTTCCGAAAGCGTTGTTTGGCGTCGTAGAATGCGCTGCGTAGCAGGTTGCGCGGGTACTTGGCACGCCACACGTCGAGCAGTGCTCGTGTCATGTCCAGATCATCCTGGCCCATGCCACGAATATTCGAGGGAATGCTGACCGCCCCGGAAAGCGTGGGAGTGGCTGTTGTCTGCTGCATCAGATCATCACCTTCTGCTTTCTATCAGGGTTGCGTTTTGTCACAGTCAGCCCGTAGGCGGCGAGTGTGCATGCGACGAGCGGGCTGATGTCGGTGTCACTGCCGGTCTTGTTCCATCCGACCGCCCCGGACTTGCCTATCGGCCGGGTGACTGCGCCCTGCACCGCTTTGGCGAGTGCGGGCTGCTGTTCGTCCGGCAGGTGGGTGAGCGTATGGTCGTGGAGGCGGTCGAGTATTGTGCCGCATGCGCGTCCCATGTCGTTCGCGCCCGTGATGATGGGGCGCACGTGGGCCTTCTTGAGGTCGGGCAGCAGGCTCATGGCCGGGCTTTGCCCGTCGATGACAACAGCTGCGGTTTTTGGCCATCGTTCGGCGATCCAATCGACGGCCCACCGTGTGCCCTCATGGTAGGCGTCCTTATAGGCGGCGAGTTCGGTGTGGATGCTGCCGTCCGCGTGTTTGACCGCGGCCCCGATGCAGATGGTGCTGCGGTCGGGTGCCATGTCAATGGCGAATCCACGCAACCCGTCCATGTCCGGCGCTGCCACCGCGGTCTCGGCCCACAACGCGTGGTCGATGGCGCGTTTGACTGTCTGCCTGTCCCATACGCCCAACGCTTCACGGCGAAACGCATCGTCGGACAGTTGACGGCGTAGGCGCAGGATGCTGTTCTCGCTCGTGCGCAGCGGGTAGCTCGGGTTCGCCCGCCGCCACTGTTCGTGATCGTCCAGATCCTTGATGTCGTCGTCCGCGCCGAACTCGCACCACATGAGGCCAGGCTCGCCGGCCAACGCCTCACGGCGCAGGCGCGTGAACACCTCGCTCGGGTCGGTTGGACGTGGTGGCGTCCCCATGTAGACGATCAGGCCGTTGGGTGCGGCGTTCACGGCTGGCACCATGTCCTCGAGCGCCTTCTCCGTGAGAATCTGCGCCTCGTCGAAGATTTCCATGTCTATCGCGTCGAAGCCACGGCCGAACCCCTGCTCGCGGGCACCGAACATGATACGGCTGCCGTTCGTGAACTCGATGGCCTCTTTGCCGGCACCACGCGAGACGGTGCGCACATAGCGTGCGACCGCCTTGTTCTGGGCGAGGGCCTGCATGTGGCGGAACGTCTCGCCGGCGGTACGCGTCCGGTGCGCTGTCCACAACACCGTCGTGTTCGGTTTGAGGACGCACAGCATGTTGACACTGTTGCCGATGAGGAATGTTTTGCCGACCTGGCGGCATAGGCTCATCGCCGCACCACCGGTGCCGGCGGCATACTGGCCGTCCTTCGTCTTGCCGAACAACAGGGTGCCGAGACCGGCCTGCCACCGGTCGAACCGGATACCGCATTTCGCTGCGAGACGACTGACCGCATTCCAATCTGAACGCACGACCCCATCAGGGTATTTCAAATGCTTGGCGAGCTGGCTCAGACGCGGCTGCTCAGATGATGTCGGCGAGGATTGCGTCATCAGTCAGCTCCTCACTGGACGCCAGCACGTCGCCATCGTCCGTCTCCAAGGTCTCTATCTGCCTGCACACATCAATCAGCTGCTTGCTGATCGCCGCCAGCGCGCTGGGCGGCGTATCTGGATTGCCGAGCGCTTTCTGCAGCACGTCGCGATTAAACCGCAATGTGTCCACGAGCGCACCGTCACGCATCCGCTCGAACGTGTCCTTGTCCAATTCAGCGTCGACGTTTTTGGAGACCTGAACCGTCACCTTCTTCTTCGCGCGCTTCACCTCGGGCTTCGCGCCGATCCGTTTGCGCAGCTCATAGGCTTTCTGCTTGCAGGCAGCGGAACAATACTTTGGTTTGCGGCGAGCGTTCGTGTTCGCGGGAAACTCATTGCCGCAGATCACGCACTTCATGACTGTTCCTTACGTTTTAAAACGTCAGACTGACTTTTCACCGAATTTCTGTGAGTATATCGGCGCTTTGCCCGGGGTCGCCGG
>SKDY01000801.1_pt1 | contig 23053 bp, 19 predicted proteins | sample 4826591 | NCBI WGS metagenome assembly SKDY01 (sample SAMN11008823, study PRJNA524170) | human gut metagenome | biome: Human fecal sample; material: Feces; isolation source: fecal sample from pouch patient p10, p22 | host: Homo sapiens | place: Israel: Tel-Aviv | collected 2016-06-15 | reverse complement strand
TAAATATCCAATTATGATGCACCTTTTTGAATGATTTTTTCGCATTAACACACGCATAAGTTTCCAACTAAGGCCTGTATAGAATACAGCTGACATCTGTCTGTACGACACTAAATATCTACTGTTCCCAAGTGGAGGCACGCTGTTGTGAAAAGACAAAAAAAGACTCCGGAGCAGACAGACCGCAGAGGGTCTTGTGCTTCGGAGTCTTTGCTTTCAGGAATGTAGAAAGGTGTATCGGGATATCTGGTCTGCAGGACAGATTCCCTGCCTGCCTGATGTGGCGGCTGTGCCAAAGACGGACGGGAAGGATTATTCCTGCCGGCTGGTCATCGGGCTGTTTGATACACCTGTGGACTGTTATCTCGGGCTTGCTTATTCAAACGCCCATATCTCGCTCACGGCAAAGAGGGGCCTGCTGCTGGTATGGAAGGAGGAGAGAATCTTTACCTTCGCATACTTGCAGGTTACCGGTGCAGAGAAGACGATGGGCAGCGGGTTGTCGTCGTCATAGGGGGTTGCTGCCGTAGCCGTGCCCTGGCTTGTCCATTTCGTACCGTCCATGCTGGTGAATACCTCAACTTCCTTGACACCGTAGTTGTAGGACGTGAATGCAGAAAGAACGCCGATGCCGGTGAGGCGGGTCTCTTTCTTGAACGCCATGGTGAACACCGGACCGTAGGACATATAGGTGTAGATGTACGTGTTTTTGCTGCCGTCGTTCAGCTTGCTGGCATTCATTCCTCTGAGGTTGGTCGACATGGTGTACTGGTCGTAGCTGATGCTCTTGTCGTAGTTCAGCTCGCCGGCGGGATTGATGTTCTCGAAACTGAAACGGGTCGCCACCAGTGCTGTGTTGTAGGAACTGCCGGCGGCCGCACCGTCAACGGATGTGATGGCTACGGCAACGACACCGTTCTTCAGCATGGGGACTTTCTTCAGGTCGTCGCCCGCCTTCAGCTTCACGACGACAGGATCGGAGGCTGTCACTTGCCCTTTGGGTACGGTGACGGTTGTCCGGTTCAGCTGGATGGCATTCGTGCCCATCACTTCCTCATTGCCTTGCGTCTTGACATTCTCGGTGCTAGCAGCCACGCTGACGGTAACGTCCTTGTCTGCCGGTGAGGAGAGGCGTACGTAGATCAGCGCACTGTCGTTTGCCAGGGTGACATCCGTTGCCGATTTCACCCCTGATAGCGTGACCTTATTGTCGTCGCCAGTACCGGTGTAGAGATAGGCCTTTGTGTCGTAGTTCTCTTCTGCAGTAGGGTAGAGCGAGCTTCCCACTTCCGGTTCGCTCTGGCAGGCTGTCAGTACGGCGGCTACCATTGAGCCTGCCAGCACTGTCTTGATGATATTCTTGTTCATGATTGGGTCTTGTTTTAAAACTTATTTTCCATCGATTCTTACATTCTGTTCCCAGTCAGGAACAGCCACGCACTTGCCGGTGTTGCCGTGGCCTGTCGCATCGGCGAAGGTGTCGCCCTGTCCCTCGTTCAGTTTCCAGTAGGCTTCCAGACCGTCGCTCTTCGGGTCGCAGGCGTACATGTTGTTGAGCACCTGTGCCTGTGTGCGTGCCTTGGTCCAGAAGCGCAGCTCACTGACTTTTACGTCGGCTCTGAGGTAATCGGTGTTGCCGAAGTTGATCGGGCTGGCGATGTTGGTCGCATTGCCGGGCAGCGACATGGAGTTGTCGAGTACGCCGTTGACGTAGAGGTAGAGCTTCGTTCCTGTGCAGACGAAGGCGATGTGATACCATTTTTTCGCATCGAAGAGCATCTTGCTGTTCATCTGTGTGCCCTGCGTCTTAATCTGCAGGCGGTTGCCCTCGATCGGAGCATCACCGAAGCGGGTGTAGATTTCACCGCCGTTGCTGCCCCATGCACCGAAGAGTGCCTGGTTGTTCAGCTCGCCCAGGCCCTTGCCCAGCTCGCTCATGTTGACGTTGAACTCCAGTGCCCACTCGTTCAGGTCGTATGCCTGGCGCATGGTGAAGTGGATGTTGTGCGATGCGTTGATGGTCGGTACTGCCTGGTAGATGACCTGGTCGAGCAGGTAAACCATCGTGCTGCCGGAGTTCAGCACGTCATATTTCCCGTCCTTGCTCTTCAGGCGAAGCGCGACGGCATACTTCTGTCCGCTTTCCTTCAGTGCTTGTGTCAACGGGTTGATGGTCAGTGTTACGGCCGATGAGGTTGTCTTCCCGGCTTCAATGGTCACTTCAGAACCTGACAGGCTGTAGAAATCCTTCGGCAGAATCTTGTAGGAAGTCTCGTTGCGCTGGTTGTAAGCATCGAGTGCGCTTTCGTCTGTCACGACCTCGAATGTGCTGTTTCCCATAGCCGGGTCGGACAGGCGCACGTTCACAGAGGTGGTTACGGCGGTGTTGCCGATGGTTACCTTTTCGTTGGAGTTGCCGTTGGTATTGGTCTGTGCGATGTAAGCCTGGTTGGAAAGTGGAGAGTATTCCGCATTGTTGCAGGCTGTCAGCAGCATCAGGGAGGCTGCTGCGAGCCCTCCCATGACGTGCTTTGAAATGTTGTATTTCATCATTTGATAGTCTTGATTAATGGATAGATGGGTTCATGATCTGGATGGCCTTGCGCAGGAACGGATAGTTGCCGGTCTGTCCGGAAACGTTGTATTCGTATTCCATGTGGTAGGTGCCGACGCCGCCTTTGCTGTAGGACACGCCGTCATAGGTGGGTCGCCAGTAAGCCATACCCCACAGGGAGGGAACGACCGTACCGTTGTCCAGGGTGAACCTGGCGCCGCCTGTGCCGGCAGAACTTTCAAAGTTCTCGCATACGATGATCTTCCTGGCCACCTGTGCCGGTGTAAGATGATCCTTGAAATGGTCTGCCTGTACGGCGAAACGTTCGTTCAGGCCGTAATTGCTTGAGCTTGCATAGGCCTGGAGAATGAAGTAGTTGAGGTCGTTGCCATACTCTGCCGGGATTCTTTCAGGCTGTCCGTCGACGACGAACATACGTCCTGTACCCGACTTCGGGCCGATGCGCTTGGACATGGTCTTTACGAAAGCCTCCATGACTTTGGGGTTGACCCACAGCTCTTTTTCTGTAGCGAAAGGCTGTGCATAGTCTGGCTCGGCATCGAGGTCGAAGCCGTCGTAACCGTACTTGTCGATCGTGTCGCAGATGGCATTGGCATACTTTTCGGTAGCGGCAATCTGTGAAGCCTCGTCGTCGCCCCATCCCCAGAACTTGTGCCGCCATTCCTTCCAGGTGATGGACTTGTCTGTCTGTGTCGGGGTGATCTGGTCGCCGATGTCGAAGACAAGGCAGGAAATGAGCACCTTCGTGCCCTTGGTCTGCTGAACGAACCGCAGGTCGTTGAGCATGGCCTCGGTCGGGTTCTTCCAGTTGCCCCACAGAGAAACGAAGTCGGTGCTGTCAGGAAGGCCTGCCAAGGAGTTCTCATACGTCACGCCAGTTCCTGTCCAGTTGCCGAACCAGCCGAAAGCTACGGCATGGTCGGTCTTCTTGTAGTTGCGGAGCTGTGCGTAATACGCCTCGGACTTGTTGGAGTGGGGGAGGTCGGCTCCGTTCTTTGTCTCTGTTTCTGTCCAGTCGCCACAGGCTGTGAAGGCCGTTGCAGCGCAGGCAGAAAGCAGGAATATCTTGATTATATTCTTCATTTTCTATCGAATGTTTGTTGATGAATGATGTTTTATCTGCGCTGCCACCACATCTTGGTAGCGTAGTCGTCTGCTCCGTTCAGCAGCTGTACGGCCTTGAGGTAGTTGTCCTTGTTGTTGGTAGCCTCGTCTATGTCGAAGGGAATGCGGTTGGCAACCTGGATGCTGTAGTCGGTCGGCTGTGCCAGAGGGAACACCTTCGGATAGCCTGTACGACGGATTTCGCACCAGCCTTCCTGCCCGTTCGGGAACATGGCGATCCACTTCTGTGTGGCAAGCCGCTCCAGCTTCTGGTCATCGGTAGCCGCATCGTCCCACTTGATGGTAATGTTGCTTACGGCACTAACATTGCCGCCGTATTCGCTGATGGGGTCGACATAATCGGCTTCAGTGGACGTGTTGTCGGCCAGGTAGCTTGTCGCATCGCCTGCGCCCCACTGCTCGAAGGAAAGTTTTACGCCCTCCTCGTAGAGCGACTGGGCTGTTCCGCCCATGTTGCTCCAGCCTGCCAGCGCACCTTCCGCACGGCAGAATGCCATCTCGGAAGCGGTGAGCCATACGCCCTCGCTGTTCTGGTTGATGTTGGCGGCAGAGTAGGCTTTGTCGGCTGTGGTCTTGTTTCCGATCTTGGCAGCAGCCCGGCAACCGATAATGGCACGTGGGCCTACTTCCTCTGTCGGCTTGAAGAACTTGGCGAGACGCGGGTCGTTATAACCTGCAAGATAGCATTCGAGGTCGGCACAGGCACGGCTGTCGCCCCACTCAACGGAGGTCTTGTACTGTCCGTTTGGTATGTAAGCGATGGTGCAGTTGTCCTCATTGCTCGTGATGACCCCATCCTGTACGGCCTGTTCGCCCAGCTGCTTTGCCAGTGCAGGAGCAACGAAGCGGATGCGGATGGCAATGCGGAGTTTCAGCGAATTGGCATACTTCAGCCACTTGGCAAACTTGCCCTGATAGACCTTGTCATGCTCTGCAGAGACGGTAAGGTCGGGGTTGGCAGCCACCAGCGGGCTGATGATTCCGGTTGCTTTATTGAGATCGGCAATCAGACTCTTGTAGACATCTTCCTGTGAAGAGTAGGCGTTGCCGTCGTTGGAATCTGCCCCGATGGGAATCGGACCATACATATCCGTGAGCCGCATGAACGACTGTGCGCGGAGAATCAGTGCCCAAGCATAGTTCAGTCCCTGTCCGTTGGTGACGCGTGCAATCTCCTTGAAGGCCGATACCGTCTTGGGCATGGAGTCCTTGAACGGATAGCGCACCCATCCGTTGGGAGCATTCAGGCGGGCGAAGTTCTTCTCGGCAAAACCGTTGTTGGCATAGGTCATGTAGCGGCTCAGGTAGTTGCCGATGAGGTCCTGGTTCATCTGGTAGGTGTTTTCCTGCTCAGGGAAAGCTTCGTTCTCCATCTGAACGATGAACGAGGATGTCATGTAGTTGTCACGGTTCAGATCCTCTGCAGAGGCTCCTGTTCCCGGACGGTTGGCCTCATGGAAGCCATCCGTACAGGACGGCATTGAGAATAGTACCGCACTCGCAAAGGTGCAGGCAGTGACAGCTCTGTATATATTGTTCTTTTTCATTTCGAATTGATTAAATCAGTGTGATAGTTAGAACTTCAGTTTTACGTTGAAACCAAGTGTGCGGAGACTCGGCTGCATGAGGTAGTCGAAGCCCTGGTAATAGGTTCCTGTTGACGCTGTTGCCTCCGGGTCGAATGGTGCCTTGTTGTAGATCATGAACAGGTTGTTGGCTGTCAGACCGAGCGTCAGCTCCATGCCGGAAAGCATTCGGCGTGGGAAAGTATAAGAGAGGTGGGCCTCCTGGAGACGTGCGTTGGTTGCACTGTAGATGTATTCAGACCAGATGGGGTTGTCACCACCGACTACAGAGTAGTACTTCTCGGCTGAAACCAGACCCTTGTTGACGGCTACGCCACCCTTGTCGCGTGCCTCTGCAGAAGCCTTGGAAACGCCGTAGGCATCCATCAGCGCCTGTGTCTGCGACATGACGATACCGCCGAAGCGTGCCGTGACAACGAAACCGAGGTTAAAGCCTTTCCATGAGAAGTCGTTGGAGAAACCGATGTTGCCCTTCGGCAGTACGGAGCCACGGTAGGATGGGTTGGGAAGGTTCACCTGTGATACATTGCCGTCCTTGACAGCGATGTTGCCTTCAGCGTCACGCTTGAAGTCGCTCGTCATGTAGACATCGCCCATCGTGCCGCCCTTTTTCAGGATGATGTTCGCACCATTCAGACCGCCCTGGTTGATGACTTCGTTCGGGTCGTTGAGCAGCTCGACGATCTTGTTGCGGTTGGCACTGTAAGTGAAGCTGCTGCTCCATGCGAAGTCGCCCCATGTGTGGTTGTAGCCCAGTGACAGCTCGATACCGCGGTTCCGCACGTTACCGGTCTGTACATACTCGGAAGTGAATCCCTGTCCGCCGGTGATAGGACGGAGGAATGTCTGGTTCTTGGTGTTCGACTGATAGAGTGTGACATCCAGGGTCAGAGCGTTGTTGAAGAAACGCGTCGTCAGACCGGCCTCCCACGAGTTGGTACGCTCAGGACGGAAGTTCTTCGGGAACTTGTAGGTAACGGTGCTGTAAGTGCCGGATGCCGGGTTGTAGACGTAACGCCACGGTGAGGTGATGTTGGGCGAGATGGCAGAACCCACCGATGCCCATGAGCCGCGTACCTTCATGTAACTGATCCATGACGGGAGCTTCGCCATCTGCGAGATGACGGCGGACATACCTACTGACGGATAGAAGAAGGACACGTTGTCGGTACCGTCCAGTGCCGAATCCCAGTCGTTACGACCGGTGAGGGTCATGAACAGTATGCTGCGCCATCCAAGTTCGACGTTGGCAAAGAGGGAGTTGATCTTGTGGGCATTGTCAGTATAAATAGGACGGTTGTCTGCCGTAGCCGTACCGTAGTCGATGGCGTTCGGTGTGAACAGGTTGGACGGAGCTTTCAGACCGCCTTGGAAACCGGTTACATTGTACTTGATGCGAGAGAACGAACCACCGAGGTTGGCTGATACGGAGAAGTCGTCCAGCGTCTTGTTGATGTTGAACATCAAGTCGCCGTAGAGGGAACGGTCGTTTACCTTGTCATATCCGTAGAAACCGTATTTTGAGTGGGCAAAGAGGTTCGTGGTAGAAGCATGACGCTTGTCCTCCTGCTTCGTGTTGGCATCATCCCAGCGCAGGCGGCCCACTACATCCATCCAGTCGAAAATCTTGTACTTCAGGCTTGCGCTGACCATGTAGCGGCTGCGGTTGTTGGAGCGTACCATGCGCTTTGCCACCCAGTAAGGATTTTGCATACTCAATGCGTCGCCGAAGTTCCAGTTCTGCACATTGATGCCTCTCGACTCGTCGTAGATTTCGAATGTGCGGATGGCATCGAAGCTCTCACCGCGTGGGAACAGGTAGACGGCAGTCAGCGGGTTGAAGTACTGGCCCTGAGCCGTCAGGTTCGTATCGTGCTCTTTAATGTAGTTGAAGCTGAAGTCGAGGGTCATCCGGTCGTTCAGGAACGTTGTCGTATTGCGGAACGCAAAGTTGTAACGGTCGTACTTGTTGTTGGGGATGATACCTCTTGCGTTCGTCGTACCCAGAGAGATGTAGGTCTGGTTCTTGTCGGTACCGGCAGTCAGCGATACGTTGTTCTGTACGTTCGTACCGGTATTGAAGAAGTCCTTGGGGTCATAGTTCCCATAGGCCGACGGTGTCTTGGCACCCCATGACTTCACCTCGCCGGCACGGTTGACGTAGGAGTTCTGGAACTCCGGCATCACAAACGGGTTGGCAAACTGTGTGCTGTTGCTGACCGTCACGCTCACCTTGCCTTCCTTGCCTTTCTTGGTGGTGATCATGATGACACCCTGTGCGGCAGCCGAACCGTAGAGGGCTGCAGCGGCAGGACCGCTGAGGACGCTGATCGACTCGATGTCCTCGGGGTTGATGTCGGCGATGCCTTCCGAACCCGGCTGCGAACTGAATGCGCCGCCGCTGATTTCACCCTGTGAAGTGTTGTTCACCGGCACACCGTCGATGACGTATAACGCTTGGTTGCTGCGGGTAATGGATTTCGGACCGCGCATCACGACGCGGGCTGCACCACCCATGCCGGCAGAAGAGGCGTTGATGTTCACACCAGCCACCTTGCCGGAGAGAGAGTTCATGAAGTTGGGGTTCTTGACCGTTGTAAGGCTCTCACCGCCTACTTTCTGTACGTTGTAGCTCAATGCCTTTTCCGAGCGTTTGATGCCCAGAGCCGTTACCACGACCTCTTCAATCTGGTGTGCCTCGGCTTTCAGCGTAATCGTCAGTGGAGCATTGCCGGTGACTTTCACTTCCTCGGTGTTCATTCCGATATAGCTGATGACAAGTGTCGCACCCTTGTGCGCCGTAAGTGCGAACTTGCCGTCGAGGTCGGTTGTCGTGCCGTTCTGCGTATCCTTGACACGGACCGTTGCACCGATGACCGGCTCGCCCGTGTTGTCAACGATGGTTCCGGTGACCTTTACATCACCATCCGACTGCTGTGTCCCCTGAATCTTTGAGGCATTCGCCTTTACAGCTGCGGCAATAACGTTCTTGCCAAAGTTGCCGGACAGACCGGCATGACTGCTGGCAAAAGCATTCAGACAGCAGCAAGACAGGAAAACACTTACTGGTAGAATCTTTCCTTTTCTCATTCGTAATTTGTATTTGTTGATAATCTTATTCGATTTAGGTGAAACCTGTCAGGGGATATCGTAGTCAGTGGAATACGTTGTATTCTATGCTTCCGGATGATACCGTTTGCTTAGGTGTGCCTCTGTCCCGGATGAGGATATGGGAAAGTTCCATGAACCGGCCGGACACAATTGCCCCTTTTTAGGTTTTATACTACAAATATAACATTTCAGGGGATGGAATTACGCATCCGATGCCCGATAATTAACATACATAAATATCTATAAGTTAATTTTAGTAGTTGTCGGAAGAATGCTGTTACTTGTTCTCATACGTTGTTTTAGTCTTATGGGGCTTGTCTCGCTGTATGTACGTGTTCAACGTTATGTGAGTGATTATACGTCCGGCTGTATCAACCACAAAGGGGTGAGACCGTATCAAAGTCATTGTCTTGATACAGTCTTACTCCTTTTATTAATGTAGAAAGCAAAAGGCTTCTTCCCCAGTTATTGAGAAGATTCATAAGCCAATATAAGATAGAGGCTTACAGATGGATGCTGATACCTGTAACGACCCACACACCGGGCTGCGGTACGTTTCCGTAGTCGACGTAATGCGTTCCGAAGAGGTTGTTCCCCTCGACGTATGCCGTCCATTTCTGTGCATTCCAGCTCATCCTTGCGTCAACGATGCCGTAGCTTCTGTAATCGTGCCGCTCGTTGTTCGTGTCGATGTAGCTTCCCATGCGGTGCTGGAATCGGTAGTTCAGACCGAGGTCGAGGCTGCGCCAGAGGTTGAGCTGGAGTGTGCAAACCAGCTTGTGCTTCAGGTATTCCAAGGTATATTTGCTCACATTGCCTTTCTCCTCGGCCTTGTCCTGGTTGATGAAATTATAGGCTACACCTATCTTCCTGAAGAAACGTTGGGTAGGGAGGAGCTGGTGGAGGTTGAGGTCGACCGATGCTTCCACACCGAAGTCGTTGATCGTCCCGAAGTTCACGCTCTTCCATACCAGTGCTCCATTGGCATCCTTGGTGCCGTCGGAAATCCAGTCGATGAGGTTCCGGTGATGGTTCCAGTAGAGGCTTGCCTTTGCGGTGATGCCCTTGTCATCGTACTTCAAGCCTGTTTCCAGTGCCGAGAGTTCTTCCGGACGGAGATACTTGTCGGCCTTATAGCCGCCGACGGAATAGAACAGTTCCGTGACCGACGGCATACGGAGCGACGAGTTGTAGGAGGCATACAGCTTCCAGTTTCCCATGCGGTAGCTGGCATCGATGCCCGGATAGACACGCATGGGCATATCCGCCTGACTGTTCCTGACGGCAATCAGACCGGCAGAGAGGGTAAAACGTTCGAGGATAATGTTGTGTTCAAGGATGAACTGGATGTTCGTCCGGTTCAGTCCTACGGTGTAGTCACGGTCTGTCCCGTGGATGTGTTTCGGCCGGGAGAGCGGTTCGCCGAGGTTGCCGCTGACGAGGTCTTCGTTGCGGAGTTCCGCACCCACAGCCGTCCGTCCGAGCGTCCAGTCGAAATAAGCATTGAGGTTCACACCATAGATGTCGGTACGGTGATAGTTGAACGGATATTTGTCAGGGGCATCACGGAAAAGCTCGAAGCGGTCCATGCTGCGGTTCCAGTAGATAGACGGGCGGATGTGGAAGCGTCCGTGCAGATTCTCGGCCTGCAGAGCGGTGAAGGTCTTGAAGGTATGTTCAAACTGGTCGTCATACCGTGCGGAATAGAAAGTGTTTGCCCCGAAGTCCTTTACACTCAGTCCGGCGTGCCATCTCACGGCCATGTCCTCATCCGTGTAGTTGCCCTGATAGAAGGCTTTTGCCGTACGGTAATCCGCATTGAGGCTGCCGGCCTTGCTGCGGAGATATCCGTCGCTGCGGGTGTAAGAGGCCGACAGCTGGTTGTTCCACCGGTTGGCGGATGCAATGTTTCCCCGTATGCCGACACCGAAGTAGCCGTAGGAACCGCCCTCGGCATGGGCGGAAAGGCTTGTCTTTTCCGGTGTCCGGGTTACGATGTTGATGGCACCCAGTAAAGAAGATGTGCCGTAAACGCGGGCTGCCGGGCCTTCGAGAACTTCGATCCGTTCAATCTCGCTGATGTCAACGGGGAAGTCAAAGGCGTTGTGCCCAGTCTGTGTATCACAGATGTTGATGCCGTTGAGGAGGACGGTGATCTGCTCGGAGTTGCCGCCGCGGATGCTTACATCGGTCAAGGCTCCCAGAGGACCTTTCTGCCTGACATCGACTCCGGCGGCATATTTCAGCAGATCATTTACACTTTGTACCGGCGCCGCCTGGATATCCTCACGGCTCAGTACAGTTACCATTCTCGCCTGCTGACTGACTGTCAGCGGTGCGCGCGTTCCCGTCACGTTCACTTCCTGTAGCATCACGTTCCGGCTGGCAGTCGAGTCGGTCTCGGCCTTGTCAGCCTCGATGCTGATGCCTTTGGCAGTAGCATGCTGCAAGGTAGCGACGCTCAGTACGCCAATCAGCACCTCTTTGCCGAGAACGGCGAAGAGCGAGTAGCCGTGGTTGGAGAAGTGTTTGAACTTCAGGACGCTGCGCTTCTGAATTGTAGGTTTGTACATATAAAAAATGAATAAAAAGCCGGCGCGGACAGTCATTGTCCTTCCGGCAAACGGCTGCAAAAGTAATAAAACTTTTCGGAATTGCGGTGACCTGTCGGTGTCAATGTGCCTTTCTGCAGGGAAGTTGGTGAAAAAAGCGGGTGTCATACCCGCTATGTTCAATCTTTTTAGTACTTTTGCAGGCAATTAATTCCCGAAACCGACTAACGATTAATTGTACAATGAAGGCATTACGAGACCGTATCCTCAAGGATGGGAAATGTTTTCCGAACGGTATCCTGAAGGTAGACAAGTTTATCAATCATCAGATGGATCCTAACCTGATGAAGCAGGTTTGCGTGGAGTTCATCCGCCGTTATGCGTCAACCGAAATCAACAAGATCATCACCATTGAGGCAAGCGGCATCGCACCGGCCATCATGATGGGCTTCCTGCTCGACCTCCCGGTGGTCTTCGCCAAGAAAAAGAAGCCCTCGACAATGGGGGATATGCTTTCGACGACGGTCTTTTCGTTCACCAAACAGCGGGAATACCACGTCGTCATCTCCAAGGAATATCTGGGCGAAGGCGACAAGGTGCTGTTCGTCGACGATTTCCTTGCCTACGGCAATGCGGCGAAAGGCATCATCGACCTCTGCCGGCAGGCCGGTGCCGAACTGGTAGGAATGGGCTTCATCATCGAGAAAGCGTTCCAGCACGGGCGTGACGTGATTGAGGCGGCAGGCGTTCGCTGCGAGAGCCTGGCGATCATCGAGTCGCTTGACAACTGTGAAATCAAATTGAGAGAAGAATAAAACCAAGGTGGGCTTCGTGCCCGCCTTTTTTGTTTCAGTGGCTTCCATGCCCGCTACCGTTGCAGGATGAATCCGTCTGCCGTTGAAGTGGCATACCAGCCCCTCCCGCTTCCTAAAGCATGGTACACCTTATTATATATAGCATTTAAAAAGTAAAAGAATGGAAAAGTCCAAGGAACTCATCTATGGTCTGAACGACCGTCCGCCTCTCCGTGAGACGCTGTTTGCCGCCTTGCAGCATCTGCTGGCCATCTTCGTCGCTATCATCACGCCGCCGCTCATCATCAGCTCTGCGCTGAAGTTCGACCTGGAGACCACCGGCTTCCTCGTCTCTATGTCGCTTTTCGTGTCGGGGCTGGCCACTTTCGTCCAGTGCCGCAGGTTCGGTCCGGTCGGGACGGGGCTGCTCTGCATCCAGGGAACGTCTTTCTCGTTCATCAGTCCGATCATCGGAGCAGGGATGCTTGGTGTGGTCGGCGGCAAGATGGATGTCGGACTGGGGCTCAGCTACATCTTCGGTGCCTGCATGGTGGCATCGGTCGTCGAGATGGTGGTGAGTCGTCTGCTGCCTTACACCCGGAAGATCATTACGCCGCTGGTATCGGGCATCGTCGTCTCTCTCATCGGTATGTGCCTGATCAAGGCCGGTATCACTTCCTGCGGTGGCGGTCAGTCGGCGGTCGATGGCGGTACTTTCGGTTCGTTGCAGAACCTGGGGCTGGCATTGCTGGTGCTGGTGAGCATCATCTTCTTCAACCGTTCGTCCAACCGTTTCCTGCGTATGGGGTCTATCGTGCTGGGTCTGCTGATAGGCTGTGTGGCCGCCTATGCGCTTCATCTGATTGATTTCTCACGCATCAGCGGTGCCGGAAGCCTGAACATCCCTGTTCCTTTCAAATACGGACTGCATTTCGACGTGGGGTCGATCATCGGCCTGGGGCTTATCTATCTCGTCACGGCGGTTGAGGCTTTCGGCGACATTACTGCCAATTCGCTTATATCGGGCGAACCCGTCGAGGGTCCCGTCTTCCTGAAAAGGGCGCAGGGAGGAGTCCTTGCCGACGGTTTCAACTCTTTCCTGGCCGCTGTCTTCAACAGCTTCCCTAACTCCATCTTCGCCCAGAACAACGGTATGATACAGCTCACGGGGGTCGCCAGCCGCTATGTAGGTTATTTCATCGCCGGAGCATTGGTGCTGTTGGGACTTTTCCCGGTTGTCGGCCAGCTTTTCTCGCTCATCCCCGATGCGGTGCTGGGCGGAGCGACACTGCTGATGTTCGGTACGGTCGCAGCAGCAGGCATCCGTATCATCGCCGCAACGGAGATAACACGCAAGGCGGTTCTCGTCATGGCCATCAGTTTTGCCATGGGCCTGAGCGTGGAGTTAGTGCCCGGCATCCTCGACAAGATGCCCGATGTCATTCGGAACATCTTTTCAAGCGGTATTACCACCGGCGGTCTTACAGCCATCCTTGCCAATGCGTGTATCCGCATCAAGGAATAGGCACTCTTTCTTAAAGTACAAGCAGCTCTGTATTCATTTCGGTTCTACACAGGTAACGAATGATTTGACCGCTCGGGAACATCATTCCCAGCCTTTGGGAACATCATTCCCAGTGACCGGGAACGGTATTCCCAATCGGTCGGGAACATTGTTCCCAAAGTCTGGACGATGTCTTCCAGTGTAGTTTAATGTTTCGGGTTGTGCAGTCTAATGTTTGGAGGGTGACTGCTTCTTGTCTTGCTTTCAAACTTGGTTGACGGTTTTAAGAACTTATTTTTAATTGTTGTTGAGAGATACCTTTCGGATGATTCGGAATACTGATTCTGGATTCACTTTTTTTATCTTCCTTTCGTCAGATTCTCCTTTTAAATGTTTATCTTTGCAGATAGAAAGAGAACAGATGGATAGTTGTTCTTCCGAAAGTGTAAACAGATTCTTAACTGGAAAGAAAACAGCAAGACGATGTCAAATCAGCACACACGACGTAAATTCACCAGTACGCTGACCTTCAAGATGCTTTGCGGACTGGTAGTCCTTGTCCTTTTGGGACTGGCCTATAATTTTATTGTGGCCGAGAACGATACCCCGTTGACCGATGAAGCTCAGGAGGAAGAACTGCAGCGCAATGCCGACAGAGACACGATAGACATTGTAGGCGACTACCTCTGGCCGAAAGCGAAACTGTCGAGGCAGGACATGATGACGGATGAGCAGAAGGCAGCTGAAACAGATAAAGGAAAGGCTGCGAAGGCGGATGAGGAAAAGCCTGCCGGTGGAAGCCTTCAGGACGATCACAGTGAGGCTCCGGTTCCTGCTCCTGCACCTGATGCAGTTCCCTCTTCTGACCCTCCTGCCCGGCAGACAGCTCCTGCCATAGAGAAGATGGGTGCGCCGAAGATAGAGAAGATAGAATAGACAGAGGAAAGAATACTTATCGATTCAAAAGAAAGTGAGGTGAATAATGAAACGTTTGTTCTTGTTCCTTTTCGTGGCCGTCCTGACAGTAGGCTGTGCTACGACTTATTATGATTCCGAGGGCAACGCCGTCCCCAGGAAACAGGTGGAGCAGTTGCGGACAGCCGCCGTGAAAGCCCATCTGGGTGAACGCCGTTATCGTGTTTTCGTAGACCGGATGTATCCCATGCGCGGTCCTTCCGTTTACATGACAGACGACTGGTGCATCGAGGTGAGCGGGGATTCGGTCGGCCTTTCCCTCCCTTATATCGGCAGGGTATACCAGATGCCTTATGGATCAGGTGGGGGCATGCATCTTTTGGAGCCGCTCACGAGCTATAAGGAAGAGGCGATGAAGGACGGACGGCGTATCTTCATGACGACGCGCAACGAATATGAGAGCTTTCAGATCGTATTGGAAGTCTTCGACAATGCTGCGGCCTCGCTCATTGTGAACCCCAGTGGAAGAGAGTCCATCCGCTTTACGGGCGAGATGCAGCTCGAGGATTCCTTTACGAGGAGAAGATAAAGTGCAGAAGAAACGACAGACAATCTTTCATAAACGATGCCCGGCAGAGTTTGCTCCTTATTTTTCTCTTTGGCTGTGAGCCTTGTCGCAGCGGCACAGCCGTCGACAGCCGTCGCTTCCCGGGATGCCATGCTCTATGAGACATCCACCCATTTATGCCTGCAGGCCGACACATTGACCTGTATCTCCATGGACATGGAATGGCCTAAGGGGCTGAACGGTTCCCTGCTGCCTGAATTGCAGCGCAGTCTCACGACGTTCTTTTTCGGGCAGCCGTCAGATAGTTATGAGGCTGGCCGGCGGTCGTTCCTGTCAGCGCATGGCGAGGAGATACAGACGATAGAGGAGGGTAAGACGTTCATACAGCGTTATTGTGAGATGCACCTGCGCTGTCTGTGGCTGGAGCCGGGAAGGTATATCTCTTTCCTTGCCCGGATGGAGAAATGCAATGAGTCGTCTGTTGTCGTCTCGAACCATTCGTATTTTACCTTCGACCTGCTTAACAACCGGATGCTGACACAGAAAGACGTGTTCAACCAGACACGGCTGTGGCAGAATGCCGGCATACGTTACCAGTTCTGTGAAGTGCTGGATACCACTTCGAATGCTTCCCCCTTCGACTCGATTGACTGGGACAGGCTCCCGGGACAGTTTGCCTTGATGGGGCAGCGAACACTTTTCGACCTCGGTGCAGACAATGCCGGAGGTGTATGGTCGGAGGTTGACAATGCGGTTATTGATGTGCTTTTCTCAAAGAATTTCAAGAAGTGGCTGAAACAGCCGATACCGCTTGCCAGCAGGGAAATGCTTCCTGCTAAGGACATCTATCTTTCCTCGCCTGACGATTCTCTCTCTGTAGAGTCACAGCCGCAGTTCGAAGGAAACATTGCTGCAGCCATCGGCCGGAATATTCCCTATACCGATCTCCAGACAGGTCCGGTGTCTGACGGAAAGGTTTACGTCTCTTTCATTGTCGATAAGGATGCATCCCTGAAGGATATCGTGTTCCTGACAGTCCGTAACATCTGGCTGAACCGTGCCGTAGCCTCTGCCCTTCAGATGCTGTATGGGTGGAAGCCGGCTGTCCGTAATGGAGAACCGGTGGCAAGGAGATACTTCCTGCCGCTCATTCTGCACTTCAAATAGCATCCTGATGACAAAGTGGAATGTCGTTATTTTGGAATGTTACACGTTGGATTGATATATGTCAACTATTTGACAAAATGACAATTTCTTTCCATAATCTTGCTGAATATTGTACAGTTTGCTTTCTTTTCCGAATAAATACGGGTTGTTTTATTTACTTTTTGATGTTTCTAACAGTTGTAAATTACAACTGCAGAGGCATGAAAAATAATCAAAAATTACTTCTGTTTTTATTTGGTGGTATCGTTTCTAAGCACTAATTTTGCGGTATCAAAACGATAATTAAAGACCTATACAACAATGAGAAAATTACTTTTGGCAACATTTGTGTGCCTGGTTTCTGCAGCATCTTTTGCGCGTGAAGGCGTTACGACAGTAGTAGTATCTCGTGATACGATATTCTACAATCATCAGATGAAGGTGGTGTCTGACCGTGACGAAGCTGCCTACTACCGGCTTCTTGCAAAGGAGACCTACAAAGGAAAGGAACGGGATATCTTCCAGGATTTTTATCCAAGCGGGCAGAAGCGGCTCGAAGGGGGCTATGCTTTCCTTGATCTGGGAAATGATGCCAACACGGTACTTGATGGTCATGTGACGGCTTACTACCCTAATGGGAAGGAAAAGTGGCACTGCAATTACCGGAACGGAAAGCGCGACGGCTACCTGACGCTTAACCTGCGTGACGGGAGTGTGGGGGTTGTTGCTTATGCAGCGGGTCAGGTCCGTTTCAACTATATGATGGTGACGCATCCCGATGGAAAGATGGAGAAAGTGAACCTCAAGCATTATGCAGAACTGCTTCAGTAGGGAGCTTCAGTCCCCGATGGGCTTGAACAACTGTAATCTGTGCTTTGTGAGGCTTGATATCTGACGTTTTAAAATCCTGCACAGTAATATATTAGAAGTGTTTTTAATTAATATTACGGGATTAGATCTGATGTCTCTACGTCGGGAGACGCAGCTTCAGAGTTACTTTTTTTAAGCTTGTTTTTTTCAAGCTGGATTGTAAAATCCTCTATAAAAACCTGTCCGCGGCAAGCTGAGCGAAGCCTGTCGTGGACAACTTATCTTGGAGAAAGATTGTTTTATGGTTGGGTGGGAGAGGACAAGGACAGTTCGACCTGATGATGAAGTGCCTATATTTTCTATTTTATAGTTTGGAATTCAGCGTTTTACAGAAAATGTTTTCTACAGTCCGGTGTCAGAACTGTGTATAGATGAAAGGCTGTATGCTGTGCTGGCTGAAGTTGATGACCGTTTGCAGAACCACGGCAAAGATAATCAGCTTGACAAACCATGGAGAATGGATGAACTTTGCTTGCAGCCACTTGTAATCGGATTCCCGGATACTGTGAAGTTCGAGGACGACAAGAACGGCAGTGAGCCATAGTGGATATTTCATAAGGAAGGTATAGGCATCGGCGAAGCTTGTTGTCTGGATGATATTTGTTATCAAAGTCGTGGCGGTCGTCATGTCTGGTGAGCGGAAGAAGATCCACGCAAAGGTTACGTAGCCGAAAGTGAGACACCAGCTGAAGACTTTTACTGCCGGATGGTCGGGGATGTGCTTCAGACCGTTGAGATTGCAGAACTTGTGGATGACCAGACCTATGCCATGAAGGACTCCCCATGCGACGAACATCCATGAAGCACCGTGCCACAAGCCGGCGACAATCATGGCCAGAAAACTGTTGAGATAGGTGCGTACTGCCCCTTTCCGGTTGCCTCCCAAAGGAATGTAGAGATAGTCGCGGAACCATGTGGAGAGGGAGATGTGCCAGCGATGCCAGAACTCGGTGAGATTCAGGCTCTGGTAGGGGAAGTTGAAGTTGTCTTTCAGTTCGTACCCCATGAGGGCTGCAACACCGATGGCAAGGTCGCTGTAACCCGAAAAGTCGCAGTAGATCTGCACCGAGAAGCCCAGTACACCCATCAGGTCACCGAAGCCGGTCTGTATTGTCGGGGCATCAAAGACAATGTTGTTGTATTGTGCAATATAATCCGCGATAAGTGCTTTCTTGACCATTCCGCAAATAATAAGCCACAGTCCCTTATATACAAGTCCGTCATCGATGTTTTTCTTCGGTATTTCGACTTGTGGCAAGAGAACTTCGGCACGGGTGATAGGACCGGCGATGAGGAGCGGGAAAAAGGTGAGATAGAATGTATAGTCGGTCAGTTCTGCGGTCTTGGGGTAACGTCCCTTGTAGACATCAACTGTATAGCTGATGGCCTGGAATGTGAAGAACGAGATTCCCACGGGCAACAGTATCTTCTCTGGAGAGAAGTTGCAGTGCAGGATTTCATGGAAAATCTCGAGTATGAAATTCGTGTATTTGTAGTAGAGCAGGGGCATCAGTTCTGTCAGGATAACGAGGAACAGTCCTGTCCTACGTATTTTTCCCCGCTTCAGCCGCATCATGAATCGTGTGAGATACCATGAGGATATTGCCGTTATGGAGAGCAGGAGCATCAGTATTCCATTGGCTTTGTAGGCAAAGAAGAGGCTGAATGCGATGACGTATGCCTTTGTCCACGGCTGACGGTAGCGGTTCAGTCCGATATAAATGGCAAAGAACACGAGGAAGGATGCCATGAACGCCAGCGTACACAGCGACCAGTTCTTGTCTTGTGTGGACAAGAAATCAAGCAAGGTGGTTGTCAGCTGTGTTATGTTTGCCATGAGTCAGTCTCGTTTTTAGCTGTCTCCGTCTCGTTTAAAACCTTCGAAGGAAGGCTGCAGGAGCTTCGTACGGGTTGCCTTATGGTGGGTGTCGGGCTTGTTCAACTGTAGAGGGTTGGCACACTGCCGGCTGGCAATGAATCTGGCAGCAGTGTCCATCCAGTAGGCAGCGGCCGCCCATGTCGGGTGGTAATGGTCCCTGCCACGTTTGAGCTTGAGATTACGGCTATCGAAGAAATGCCCAGCTCCGACGTTCTCCTGTATGACATCATTGATGCCTGTGTCGCCGTTCCAGTCAGAAGGGCTTATCCAGACAAAGGGGATGCCGTCCAACTTCTTCACGATGTTGCGTACATATTGCGCCCGGCTGGCAAGGTCGTTGACGAAGAGTTCATTACTTCCAAGGCAGATGAGAACATACGTCGGTTTGTATTGAGCGATGTAATATTCCAGTGTGTGTGTCGTCCCCCAGCTTTCGGTGGATGAACTGTACCAGATGACGGTGTAGAGCTTATGTCCGTTTTCACCGGCGTAATCCCCCATCCTGCGTGACAGACCTTCTACCATAGAGTCGCCGATGAAGAGTACGGTCTGGTTGTGGAGCACTTTCTTTGCAGAGTCTTTTGTCGGCAGTATCTTCTCAATATGTGGCCGTGAGAGATTGGCAAGTGTTATTTTGCGAAGTCTGTAACTGCCCATTGTTATTTCTGTCGGGATAACGGCATAGACGATGACGGCTGCCAGGACAGCAGCCATCAGGAGTAAAGTCTTAGTCTGGGCACACATACGAAGAAGTCTTTATTTCAAGTCAACTTCTACCGGACAGTGGTCGCTTCCCATGATTTCCGTGTGGATCTTGGCATCTTCGAGACGGTCTCGCAGACGTTCGGAAATGAGGAAATAGTCAATACGCCAGCCTGTGTTCCGCTCTCTCGCACGAAAACGGTACGACCACCAGGAGTAGGTTACCTGCTCCGGATAGAGCGAGCGGAAGGTGTCGATGAAACCGCTGTCCAGCAGCTGGGTCATCTTTTCACGTTCCTCATCGGTGAAACCGGCGTTCCTGCGGTTCGTCTTCGGATTCTTGATGTCGATCTCTTCATGGGCCACATTCATGTCACCGCACACCACTACAGGTTTCTTCTCATCGAGCCAGTGGAGATAAGTCTGGAAGTCATTCTCCCATTTCATGCGGTAATCCAGTCTGCGGAGACCGTCCTGCGAGTTCGGTGTGTAGACTGTTACGAGATAGAAATCGTCCATCTCCAGCGTAATCACACGTCCTTCGTGGTCGTGCTCGTCCATGCCGATGCCATAGGTCACGTCCAGCGGCTTGTGCTTCGTGAAGATGGCCGTGCCGGAATAGCCTTTCTTGTCAGCGTAGTTCCAGTATGACGTATATCCGGGGAAGCTGATGTCGAGCTGTCCGGCCTGCATCTTGGTCTCCTGCAGGCAGAAGAAGTCGGCATTCAGTGCCTTGAACTGCTGCTCGAAGTCCTTACCCACACAGGCGCGAAGCCCGTTTACGTTCCATGAAATCAGTTTCATCTTATTTCTTGTTTGCCTTCAGATAATAGGTAACAGGCCTGTCAAAGTCTTTCTGTACCTCTGATGTACCATGCGCATTGTTCACCTTTACCAGCTTCTCCACCGTGAATTCGAGGACCATCTCTGAGTTGCTCATCGTGTAACGGCTGCTGAACACAGGCTTGTTGTCCGTGATATAGCCTTTCATTTCATAGGTGTCACCATTGATTGTCACGTTGAACTTGATTTGCGGTATGATGGTGAGAGAAGCGTTGCTGTCAGACAGTCCGAACCCTTTAATGACGACCTTGAGCGGAGCGTCCTGTGCCTTGAGCAGGGCAGCGTGAAGTGGTGACTCTGTTCCTGTCGCCCCATCCTTTGATACGCCGTTCGCCAGCGTACGATAAGGGAACTTGTCAATCGTGATGATGCGCGTCTCATCCACCTTCCAGCTGGTTGTCCATCCGGAAACTGTTGATGTACCATATGAAAAGCCCAGCGTACCCTCATAGGACCCGAGCATATTCTTGAGCATCTGGTCAGCAGAGTTCTGATGATTATCATCACTGGAACAGCTTACAGCAGTCCATGCCATTGCGAATAAGCATATTGCTGTGGCGGCAGCATTCATAATCTTTTTCATTTCTTTGATGTGTTAAGTGTGAATTGTATTTGGTTAAGTTCATATCGAAGAAAGCCCCCTGTCATATTCTCTTAGTCTCTCCCCGCAGCAGGTCCATGAACTCGTTGCGCGTCTTGCTCGACCCGAACACGCCGCTGTATGCGCTCGTGGTGGTGATGGAGTTCTGCTTCTCCACACCGCGCATCTGCATGCACATGTGCTTGGCCTCTACGACCACCATCACCCCCTGCGGCTTCAACGTGTCGTTGATGCACTGCATGACCTGTTCCGTCAGGCGTTCCTGTACCTGCAGCCGATGGGCGTAGATGTCCACGACACGGGCGATTTTGCTCAGTCCCGTGATGTGTCCGTTCGGGATGTACGCCACGTGCGCCTTGCCATAGAATGGCAGCATGTGATGCTCGCACATGGAGAAGAAGTCAATGTCCTTGACAATGACCATCTGATTGTATTTTTCTTCAAACAGCGCATCGGTCAATACTTTGTGCGGATCCTGCGTATAGCCGCGTGTCAATACCTGCATAGCTTTGGCAACACGCATCGGGGTCTTCTCCAATCCCTCTCTTTCAGGGTTCTCTCCTAAGAGGGTGAGCACCTTTCGGTAATGTGCTGCCAGTTCGTCTAATCCTTCACGGAATTGTGTTTCTGGAGTCATATTATTCTTGTTTCTGGTTGACAGCGTCCCTTGGGTGGGCATATCTTGTCCGGGATATATTGCCTGTTACCATAGTCTGGCTGTCGCTGTTATATTATATAAGGTGTAACTTGTATTTAATTGTCGACAAACTGTGAAGTCTTGATGGTCACCATCGTGCGGATTACGTTGGCGTGCGGGTAGCCTCCTTTGCGGATGGCCCGCATGACTCTTCTTGCTGTATCATAGCTGGTGAAGTTGCCTACGAGACACATCCAGCGCGGGGGATAGAAATGGACATACACCGGCTGCTCCGGGAACAGTTCCTTGGCTTTCTGTCCGGCTTTGTCCGCCTGTTGATGTGCTATGCGTGTGTTGCCGCCGCTGAAGACCTGTACACGGAATCCTCTCACCTTCTTTATCCCTTTCCTGACCCGTCTGGTCACAAGACGCGTGTCTTCCATCTCGTCCGGTGCAGGGACGTGCGGTCTTCTGACTAAACGTTTTACCAGTTTTGTCCTCACAGCCTCACGGGGCTGCAGGGTGCTGTTGTCCGGCCGTGCGATCTCCGGCTTGTGGTCGTTGAGCTTAGGTACAGCCAGCTGCCTTGTTTCCTGTGGCTTGACCGCCGGGCGTGCTGTCTCACGCTGACTCTCTACTTTTTTCCGGTCTTTGTTCGTTTTCTTTGCTGCTTTCTTGCCGTTGACAAGTGCGTCGATTTCGGCACTCTGTGTCACCGTCACCGACCCCTGGGCATCTGCCGCCACAACGGCTGTCAGCATGAACACTATGATTGTAAGGAGTCTTTTCATTATCTGTAATAGTTAAAACAGGATTCTATTGGCGCAAAAGAAAGCCAATAGAATCCTTTTTTTTGTTTCTGTTGGTTACTTCTTCCAAGCATCGATGATGCCCTTGAAGTCAGCAGCCTTCAGCGAAGCACCGCCGATCAGACCACCGTCGATGTCAGGCTTGGCGAACAGTTCGGGGGCATTGCTTGCCTTGCAGCTGCCGCCGTAGAGGATGGAGGTCTCTTCAGCCACTTCCTTGCCGTACTTCTCTGCAACGATTGAACGGATGTAAGCCAGCATCTCCTGCGCCTGGTCGGATGTGGCGGTCTTGCCGGTACCGATGGCCCAGATCGGTTCGTAAGCGAGGATGATGCTCTTCCACTCCTCTGCCGTGAGGTTGAATACGGAACCGTCAAGCTCTGCCTTTACCACCTCGTTCTGCTTCTCAGCCTCGCGCTCCTCGAGGGTCTCGCCGCAGCAGAAGATGACTTTCAGGCCGTTGGCCAGTGCCAGACGTACCTTCTCCTTCAGAATCTCTGCTGTCTCGCCGTAGTACTGGCGACGCTCCGAGTGGCCGACGATCACATAGGTGCAGCCCAGCTTGGCGAGCATGTCGGCGCTGATGTCACCGGTGTAGGCGCCGTCGTCGTGCTCGGAGACGTCCTGGGCGCCGTGGACGATCGGGAGCCGGTCGCCCTCGATGAGTGTCTGCACGGTGCGGATGCCGGTGAACGGCGGGATGACGACGCACTCGGAGGCCTCGGGGTCGTAGCCCTTGTCCTGCAGCGTGAAGGCCAGCTTCTGGACCAGGCCGACGGCGTCGACGTGGTTCATGTTCATCTTCCAGTTGCCGGCCATGATCGGCTTGCGTGCCA
>SKDY01000795.1_pt1 | contig 23205 bp, 23 predicted proteins | sample 4826591 | NCBI WGS metagenome assembly SKDY01 (sample SAMN11008823, study PRJNA524170) | human gut metagenome | biome: Human fecal sample; material: Feces; isolation source: fecal sample from pouch patient p10, p22 | host: Homo sapiens | place: Israel: Tel-Aviv | collected 2016-06-15 | reverse complement strand
GAACACATCAGGCCAAGACTCTCTCATTCTAACAGCTTTGGCAACGATGCGGAAAAAGACACGGCTGGCTGCCGTGCCTTAGACCGTAAATACATTGTAATAGGAGGAACCCCATCGTGAAACGCACCATTCTGAGATGCGCCGCCGGCCTGTTGATAGCCGCGGCGCTGCTCCCAACCGCCCTGGCGGCGGAGCCATTCCCCGCGGTCACCGAGGTGCAGGTCTGCTATCCAACCTCTATCACCCGCAGTGAGGACGGCACGGAGATCCGCAAGGTCTATGACCTGTCCCCGGAGCAGGACCCTGCCGGTATCCCCCGGTCGGACTTCGAGCAGGACGGCTTCCACTACACCCTGACAGACCTGCTCCAGCAGGAGCTGCCGGAGCATGAGAGCCGTCCGCACACGGAGACCGTATCGTTGGAGAGTAAAAGCAAGGATATGGAATCCGTCCTGGCCCTGCTGCCCCAGGAGAAGGAGTTCGTCACGGAGGACGGACTGTCCGGCACCCTGTCCCTCCAGCTGGACACTGTCCAGGTGGAAGCGGCGGGCTACGGCAGCTCCACCCGGGAGGTGTCCGCCACCCGCTCCTATCCCAACCTGGCCAGCCAGGATACCGCCAGCATCCCCAAGAGCATTGAGGAGGACGGGCGTACCCTCACCCTCCAGAATATTGACTGGCGGACGGACAACACCGCCAGCGTGGCCGGTTACAACCTGGGGGACTGTTACACCGCCGTGGCCACCTACACCGGCACCGCCACCAGCAGTTATGTCACCGGCTATACTGTCACGGCGGACTACACCGGCACCGTCAGCCGCATCGCCCTGAACCGGGTGCGTTACGTTGCAATTTTTGAGGGGGAGCCCCTGGAGCCCGCCGTACCCATGGAGGAGTCTGGGGATGGCCTGGCCCAGTTCAACTGGGCGGCCATCCTGCTCCCGCTGGGCGTGGTCTTTGCTGTGGGCGGCGTGATTGGAGCCTGCCTGTTCGTCAAGCGGCGCCGGGAGAACAAGGAGGATTCGAAGTGAAGAAGCTGGCCACCCTGTGCCTGGCCGCCTGCCTGGCGGCGGCCCTGGCTACCCCGGCGGGTGCTTTAGATTACGCCATTGACGCGCCGGAGGGGCCGGACTACGGCAAGCCCACCTCGGTGGAGGTGGTACACACGGCAGACGGCGGGGCCCTGAAAAACGAGGACATCAGCAAGAATGCCGCCCTCATCCCGCCGGGCTTCGGCAGCGCCAGCGCAGACACTCTGAACACCGGAACCTGGCTTACCCCCAATCTGGCCCCGGAGGGTATGGCGGTGGGCGCCGTCAACGGCAGCGGGACACCCATCGTGTTCCCGCCCTCTGTAGATACCAACAGCTCCACTCCGGCTACCGAGGAGGAGCAGACCACCTCCCTCGGCTATACCCCGGTGACTTCGGATCTCTACTATTCCAGCGGATACCTGGGGACATTGAGAATCCCCGCCATCGGCCTGAGCGTGCGGGTCTATGAGGGTACAGACAGCTCCACGCTCATGAAAGGCGCGGGACATTTCAAAGGCACCAGCATCTGGGATGGAAACTGCGCCATCGCCGGACACAACCGGGGGGTACGGGATGACTTTGGGGATCTCCACACCCTGGAACGGGGAGATACCATCACCTGGACCACCAAGCTGGGCGTCCGTACCTATGAGGTCACCTCGGTGGAAAAGGTCAAGGAGACGGACACCAGCGGCACCGCCCCTTCCACCGAGAACATGCTCACTCTCTACACCTGCGTGCGTAATCAGAGGGACTACCGCTGGCAGGTGCAGGCGGTGGAGGTTGTGTAACCTGCTTGAGTTTCCGAGCTCATTTTCTCCACAGGGGACTGCTCTTTGCTGTAGACTTTTCCCCAGATTTCCGGTATGTTGTTGCTGTAAGGAACACAAGGACAGCAGAGGAAAGAAGGAGGTCAACCGTATGAAAAGGAAACAGCTTATTCCAGCAGTATTGGTAGGTGCCTTGGCCGGCGCGGCCCTGGCAGGGCCAGCATCGGCGGGGGTGGCCGCCCTCACTGCGGCCCCAAGCACCCAAACCTTCTATGTGGACGGGAAACAGGTGGATCTGGAAGCGTATGTCATCCACGGCCACAACTATGTGCAGCTCCGGGACATCGGCCGGGCGGTAGACTTCGGCGTGGCGTATGACCAGGGCGCCAACCGTGTCCTGGTAGACACCAGCTCCCCCTACACAGAGGAAAGCGCGGCGCCCGCCCCCTCCGGGGTGATTGACATCCCCCAGACGGACGGGCCCCTCCGGTTACAGGAGGGGGACAAGGTGCTCTGCGATGACGGCACCACCTATGAGATCACGGACCTGCGGTTGTGGGAGGAACCGGAGCCCCTGCCCGTACTCACCCGGAACTGGCCGGAGCTGGAGTTGCCGAAGGCGGAGGTGCGTCGGTTTCAAAGTGAATATGGGGACAACCTGCACATTCGAAACCTCTATGAGACCCGGCGGATGGAGTACACCATCTACAACGCCGCAGTGAACTGTCCAGAGCTGTGGGCGGATGGTGCCCCCGCTCTCAACCTGCACCTGGGCATCTCTGCACAGAACGCGGTGCAGATGTTCTGGCCCTGGCAGGAAGACCAGCTTACCCAAGTATTCTGCTCCGCGCCGGGGGCCCGGTTCGAGGTGGAAGCCTGGGATGTGTACCACGACGGGAAATATCTCTATACCGAATATAATATCAGAGGGACGTGACCTAACAGCGTCCCAGACAAACCGGCGGGAGGCGGCAAGCCTCCCGCTTTTTGCTTAGGAGGGAAGTTTGCAAATGAAACGAATCATCAGCCTGATGCTCACCCTGGCGGTGGCCCTGTCCCTGCTGATCCTGCCGGCGGGTGCCGCCTCCACCCCGGAGGAGGCCCTGGGTGAGGTCAACATTTACAGCGGCGGCTACTCCATGAATTATCTGGCCGTCAACGGCAGGGTGCAGACCCAGTCGTATACCTACTTTCTCTACCGCAACAGCGTCGGGGAGACGCAGGAAATCCCAGCCTATTGTGTAACGCCAGACCAGTACGGCGTACCACAGACGGTTCCTGAAGGGGAGAGCATCCGCTATCTGGCGGAGGAGAAAGCGTCAGACTCTAAAGTGGTGGGCCTGGTGGCCAACATGTACCCCCACCGCTCCCTGGCGGAGTTGGGTCTGACCAACAAGTACCAGGCATTTTACGCTGGCAAGATTGCCCTGTGGTGTTACCTGATCCCCGAGTGGGACATCAGCGACGTCACCGTAGCCCCCGGACTTACCGGCCCGGAGAGGGAGATTGGGGAAAGCATTCTCAATGCCGCGGTCAAAATCTATACTCAGGGTACCACATGGACCAGTGTGGCAGAGCCCCAGCTCACCACCTCCCCAGATCAGGAGGCAGCCTACCCCGTCACCATTGATGGGGCCGCCTATCGCCAGCAGGTATTTACTGTCACTTCTCCGACCTGGGTGGACGGACAGGCTGTTAATGTATCGTTCCAGGATGGGACGGACGTACCGGAGGGCGCCCGTATTGTGGATGAGAACAACCAGGATATTACCCAGGTCAAGGTCTCCAATACCGGAGACGGCTACAAGGGGACCTTCAAGGTGCTCTACCCAGAGGACTGCGTAGCGGGCCAGAGCGGCAGTGTCCAGCTCTCCCTCTCAGCCGATGTGTACCAGTATGTCGTATTTTACGCGCTTTGCCAGGAGGTTGACCAGTACGGCAACCTCCAGAGTTACCTCTGCGACACGGATCCCAAGGTCAGCCTGCTGCGAAACGCCATCTCTAACTATTCGGATACCGACGAGCCGGATGACCCAGACGAGCCTACGCCCCCTCCCAGCGAAACCGCCCTCAAGATCACCAAGTATGAGGCGGGCACTACTGTCACCCTCTCCGGTGCCACCTTCGAGGTGGTGGGCCCGGACGGGGACACCATCGGCGTCTACACCACGCCGGAGTCCGGTTCCATCACCATCCCTCTCACAGAAGTGGGCAATTACACCATCTATGAGCGGGTACCCCCGGAGTATCATCTGCTGGACGAGGAGCCGGTCAAACAGGTCACCGTGAAGTACGGGGAAACCGCCGAGGTGGACTTTGAAAATGAACCCTACGGCGACCTGCGTATCGAGAAGATCGACGCTTCCACCGGGGCCAGCCTGGCCGGGGCACGGATTCAGATCAAGCACATTGAGAGCGGCGCGACCTATACCGGTACCACCGGCACCGGCGGTTCCTATACCTTCACGGAGCTGAAGCCGGGGGCATACGAAATCCGGGAACTGTCCGCTCCAGAGGGGTGGGAGCGGGATTCCCAGACCTATACCACCACTGTGGTGGCAGGAGACTGCGTCACCTACACCCTGAAGAACGAGGCCCTGCCCGGCCTGAAGATTATCAAGTACGACCGAGAGAGCCATGAGACCATGCCCGGCGTCACCTTCCGTATTTGGCGGGATGGGGAGTTGCTGGGGGACTATGAGACAGACGCTTTGGGAGAAATCCTGCTCACGGACTGCCGGCCGGGCACCTACCGCGTCCAAGAGGTGGACACTGGGGACAGTGGACATCTGGCGGATTCCACCCCGCAGGAAATTGAACTGAAGGCCGGAGACAGTATTAAGGAGCTCTACTTTTTTAACGACCAGAAGCCCGGGATCTGGCTGGTCAAGGTGGACAGCGCCGACCCGTCCAAGGTGATCCCCAACGCCAGGTTCCGCATCGAGGCGGTAGACGGATCGTGGGGCCCGGCGGAGTTCACCACCGACCAGAACGGCGAAATCGACCTGTCTGAACTGCCCACCGGAGCTTATGTGGTGACGGAACTGGACTGCCCCGGCTACCTCATCGACGAGGCCCAGCGCATCATCCAGATGGAGGCCAACCAGACAGCCCGTTTTGTGTTCACCAACTCCGTCCAGCCCTCCCTGCATCTCATCAAGCTGAGTTCGGACGGCTCCCGGCTGGCCGGGGTGACCTTCCGCATCGCCAAAATCGAGGACGGCAGCCGGTATCTGGACCGTACCACTGATGAAAATGGAGAGATCCTGATCTCCGGCCTGGAGCCGGGGGTGTACTCGGTCAAGGAGCTGGACACCACCTCAGACCACATCAGCGACCCGGTGGAACGCCATGTGGAGCTCTTCCCCGGCAAGACCTCCACCATCATCCTGGAGAACGACATCCGCCCCAACCTGACGGTGGTGAAGCGGGATGCCGACACCGGGGAGCCCGTGCCGGATACCGTATTCCTGGTGGAAGCGGCGGACGGCCACAGCGTGGATGAAATCAAGACCGGGGCAGACGGAACGGCCACCCTGGAAAATCTGCTGCCCGGGGTGTATCAAATTTCAGAAAAATCGGTTCCCTCCCCTTATCTCATGGATGCGGAGCCCCAGTTGGTCACCCTCTATCCCAACCGGAACCACACCGTCTATTTCGAGAACCACAAAAAGCCCACCCTTACCATCCAGAAGGTAGACAGCATCACCGGCAGCCCCATCCGGGGGGCCAAATTCCAGCTCTGGTACGGCAGCAATGGCACCGACACCGGCGAGCTCAACAACCTGGGGATCTACTTCACTGACGCCAGCGGCCAGATCGTGTTGGAGGGCCTGCGGGACGGCTGGTACCGGGTGACGGAGCTGGAACCCGCCCCCGGCTTCACCATCAAGGAGCCTGCCACCCAGGAGGTCTATATTGAGGGCGGCGGAAACAAGTCTCTGACATTTGAGAACGTCCCCCTCAACGCCATCGTGGTACACAAGACGGACAGCGTCACTGGCGAGGCCCTGGGCGGGGCCACCTTCCAGCTCCGCTACCTGGGAGGCGCCTCCGGTACCGGCGGCACCGTGATTGGACAGAAGGTGACCGGCTCCAACGGCATGGCCATCTGGACGGGCCTGAAGCCAGGATCGTACATCGTGGAGGAGGTGGATCCGGCGGACGGGTACAGCATCATCCAGTCCTCCGAGACCGTCTACCTGGCAGACAACGGGGAGCAGAGTGTCATCACTGTCCGCTTTGAAAACATGCCGGACGGGAACCTCCTGATCCGCAAGGTGTGCTCGGCCAACCCCAGCGTGACCCTGCCTGACGCAGAGTTCAAGGTCACCTATGCGGACGGCACCCTCATTGGGGACTCCAACGGCATCTACCGGACGGACGAAAATGGTGAGATCCTGATCTCCGGCCTCCAGCCCGGAAAGAGCGTGGTGGTGACGGAAACCCAGGCCCCTCCGGGCTACCTCATCGATACCCAGGCCCAGACCGTGCAGATCAAAGAGGGCCGGACGGTCAGCCTCAATTTTAAGAATCAGCCGAAGGGTGAGCTGATCATCCAGAAACGGGACAGCGCCACGGGCCAGCCTCTCGCCGGGGCCCAGTTCCGAGTGACGACGGCCGCCGGCTGCGAGGTGGGACTGGACGGGGTAATTGGCGATTCCACCCTCACCCAGAACGGTATTTTCACCACCGACAGCAGCGGTGAGATCCGCATCACCAACCTGGCCCCCGGCGCATACGTGCTCACGGAGATCAAGGCGCCCCATGGGTACGTCATGGACGCCCCCTCCACCAATGTAGTCATCGGGGAGGGTGTAGATACCCAAACGGTGGTCATCACCAACACCCCCAAGGGCGGCCTTGTCATCAACAAGCTGGATTCCGTCACCCATGAGCCCCTGGAGGGGGTGGAATTTACCATCACCGAGGCGGACGGCACGGTGGTGGACGACAACGGCGGCATGACCTCCAGCATGGGCCTCTACCGCACTGACGAAAACGGCCAGATCATCATTGACGGTTTGGTGGGGACATTCATCATCACGGAAACCAAGACCATCGAGGGCTACACCATCCATGAGGAGACCCGTACCCAAACGGTGGTCATCAACCCCAACGACACCCAGACCATCACGGTGTATAACGACCCTGTGGGCGGCTTGGAGCTGATCAAGGTCAACGCGGATGACACCAAGGAGCGGATTCCCAACACTACATTTGAAATCCGCCGTATGGACGACGCCCTGGTGGGTACCGTGACAACAGACCGAAACGGCCGGGTGTTCCTGTCCCTGGAGAATGGATCGTACTATGCCGTGGAAACCGAGAGCGCGGAAGGCTTCCACATGGACGATACGCCCCACTATTTCGAGGTGGAGAACGGGGAGACAACCACCCTCCAGGTGGAGAATACGCCGGTCAGCGCCATCCTCATCCACAAGACGGACAGCGCCACCGGCGAGGGCATCTATGGGGTGCCGTTTATCCTCTATGACAGCACCAACACCCCCGTTGGCCAGTACACTTCGGATAACGAGGGGTATGTACTGATCGAGGGTCTGGAGGCCGGGCGGTATTATCTCAGAGAGTTAGAGAATGAGGGCTATGTTCCTGACACGGAGAAAAAGACCGTCTATGTGGAGTCTGGGGAGACCACCGAGGTGGAGTGGGAGAACACCCCCATCACTGGACAGATCCAGATAACAAAGACCTCCGCGGACTACAACAGTGTCAACGGCTGGCCCGCCGGCACCCCCATCCCCGGCACAGAGTTTGAGATCTACAACGCCCGGACCGGCAACTTGGTCGATACGGTTGAGACGGACAAGAACGGCGTTGCATCCTCCCGGCCTCTCCCCCTGGGCCGCTACAAAATCGTGGAATCCAAGGCCGCAGACTTTTACGGCCTGGACAAGACCCCCATCGAGGTGGAGATTGAGTTTGAAGGGCAGATCGTAAAGGCAGCCATGACCAACAAGGGCCTCTACACCAATGTAAGCATCCAAAAAACCGGCTATGTGGAGGTCATGCCCGGCCAACAGATCCGCTACGATTTCGGAGGCATCGGCAACAACTCCACCACCAGCCTTACATCGTTCTATTGGCGAGACACTCTGCCCGGCCAGGCGGTGCGGCTGGACAAGATTGTCACTGGCACCTACAACGTGCCGGGCAATTATAAGGTGGTCTACAAGACCAACCTGAGTGGCGGCACTTGGCGCACCTTGGCGGACAACCTGAGCACCCAGCAGAACTATGTATTGGACGCCTCCAGGGCCGCCCTGGGCCTGGCCTCCAACGAGTACGTCACCGAATTCATGGTGTCCTTCGGCGTGGTGCCCGCCAACTTCCGGCAGGTGGAGGCGCCCCAGGTCTATGCCACCGTCTACGCCTGGCTTACCGGTGGCAGCCAATTCGTCAACCAGGCGGATGTGGGCGGCGTGTACAACGGCCAGTGGATTATGGCCACCTCCCGGTGGGTGACCAGGGTCTACAAGCCCGCCGAGCCCCTGCCCCGCACCGGCTATTGATTCCAGCAAACTATCGTTAGAAGGGCCGCCCCAGTCGGGCGACCCTCCAATTTTATGGAGGTGTCAGAATGAGTATCAGAAAAAAGGGAATCCAGGTGCTGCTCCTGGCCCTGACGGTGGCCGCCCTGTGCATGGTCCCAGCCTTCGCCTCCTCCGCCGGCAACGTGGCGGACGCCGTAGAGCAGACCTGGACGGATGCCGCCGGCCAGATCAAGACTGTGGTGGATACTGTGGTGTTCCCAGCTTTGAGCCTGGTGCTGGCCATCGCTTTTTTTGTCAAACTCGCAATGGCGTATTTTGATTATCGGAAACATGGCCAGTTTGAGTGGACGGGCCCCGCCATCCTGTTCGTCTGCCTGATCTTCGTGCTGCTGGCCCCCAATTACATCTGGAATATCGTAGGCATCTGAGGCGGTGAAGGCGAGTGTTTATTTGGGACTTTGTGGCCAATCCGGTGATGGAGTCCATCCTGGACTGGTTTTACAGCCAGATGGTGGGCTTCCTGGGCGCCTTCTTCGCCCAGATGGGAAACATGGGGGTGGAGCTGTTCGACCTCTCCTGGGTGCGGTCAGTGGTGCGCTTCTTCTCCCAGTTGGGTTGGGCTCTCTTTGCCGTCAGCGTGGTGGTATCTGCCTTTGAGTGCGGCATTGAGTACGCATCTGGCCGGGGCAATCTCCAGCAGCCTGCCCTCAACGCACTCAAAGGCTTCTTCGCTGTCAGCCTGTTCACTACCGTACCCGTCCGGCTGTACGCCCTCTCCGTCTCCCTCCAGGGTACCTTCGCCATGGAAATCACAGGGGCGGGAAAGAGCATCGGGGAGTTGGGCAATGAAATCCTCACAGATCTGGAGGGCGCCGGCCTGATGGACATCGCGGCCCAGGCCAAATGGGGCCTGGGCACTAACCCCATCATGCTCCTCTTTGCCATGATCCTCATGGCTTATGCGGTGATCAAGGTGTTCTTCTCAAACTTGAAACGGGGCGGCATCCTGCTCATCCAGATTGCCGTGGGTTCGCTATATATGTTTTCCATCCCCCGAGGCTACACAGACGGCTTCACCCAGTGGTGCAAGCAGGTCATCGGCCTGTGCCTCACCGCCTTCCTCCAGGCCACCATCCTGGTGGCGGGGCTCATGGTGTTCAGCGACAAAGCCCTCCTGGGCCTTGGCCTCATGCTGGCCGCCGGAGAGGTGCCCCGCATCGCCGGGGCCTTCGGCCTGGACACCACCACCAGAGCCAATATCATGAGCGCCGTCTACACCGCCCAGGCTGCCGTCAATACCACCCGCACCATTGTCCAGGCGGTAAAATGACCCTTACCCTCGGAAGCTTGTTTGACGGCATCGGCGGCTTTCCGCTGGCCGCCATACGGCAGGGGATCACCCCACTGTGGGCCAGCGAGATTGAGTCCTTCCCCATTCAAGTCACGAAACATCATTTCCCGGAGACGCTCCATATGGGGGATATCATCAGGCTGGACGGGGCGAAGCTGGCGCCGGTGGACATTATCTGCGGCGGCTCACCCTGTCAGGACTTATCCGTGGCATCCTGTACCCGCGCCGGACTGGCCGGCGCACGGTCCGGGCTGTTCCTGGAGCAGATCCGGGTGACAAAGGAGATGCGGGATGCGGATATACGACGAGGGCGGACAGGCAAGTCTGTTCGCCCCAGATGGTTCTGCTGGGAGAATGTCCCCGGCGTGTTCAGCAGCGGCTTCCCTAAAGGGGAGGACTTCCGGTTCGTCCTGGAACAGATCGCCGGAATTGCAGGCAATTCCATACCTTTCACTCGACCTCACCCCTGGGGCTGGCAACCTGCTGGGAAATTACGAGTGGGAGCTGCATTCTCCCTGGCGTGGAAGGTCTTCGACGCTCAATACTGGCCCGGCACCCCCCAGCGGAGACGCAGGGTGTTCCTTGTCGCTGATTTTGCAGGACAATCCGCCCCGAAAATACTATTTGACCAGGAGAGCCTGCCTGGGCATTCTGCGCAGGGCGAAGGAGCGGGGCAAGCCTCTCCCGCCCCAGCTCCATGCGGCCCTCCTGGTGCAGGCGGGGCTGGCCGCCTGGGATGAGTGCGGCCTGGCGGATACCCGGGATATTACAGCCGGGTTTTCCGCCGGGGCGGGGGCCAGCGCGGGCAGTATTGGATACTCGGAGCGTGCGGCGCCCACCCTGAAGGCCGGCCAGAGCGGCAACCGCATGCCCTCCGTGCTCTGCCTCAACGACCAGGGCGGCAGCGTCATGGACTGCACTGAAGATAAGACCGGAACCCTGCGGGCACAACAGCACGGGCATCAGCCCCTGGTTTTTGAGAACCACGGCATTGACAGCCGATACACTGGGCCGCATCCGATCGTGCCCACACTATCCGCCAGGGCTGGTACCGGAGGCAACAACCTGCCTCTGGCCCTCCAGCCGGAGCCGACTATGTGTATCTGCGGCAATGCCATTGACCGGCAGCCCCGCAATGGCGGCAACGGCATTGGCATCCAAAATGATGTGGCCTATACCCTGACCAGTGCGGACCGGCACGCCATTTTTCGCCGCCAGCGGGTGGACAAATTCAGAGAGGGCGATACCGCCTCCACCCAGAGTGCCCGTCAGGGGAAGGATGCCACCGATCTGATCTGCCAGCCAAGCCGTGATACACTGGCGGTTTTCCTGATCCGGCGTCTCACTCCACTGGAGTGTGAGCGGCTTCAGGGGTTCCCGGATGGGTGGACAGACATGCCCGGCGCCTCGGACTCCGCCCGGTACAAGGCCTTGGGTAATAGTGTCCCAGTGCCATGCGTGGAGTATATCATGGCGGGCATCGCCCGGGCGGCGGAGGGGGGCTGACATTGTTGCTTATGCTTGCTTTCCGGCAAAATCTTTGTTGCTGTTGGTGATGGCTATTTACCGCCGGGATCGATATACTTGCGTTACCAAACAGAAGGGGGGCCAATCCATGGAAGAAAATGTGAAGAACCTCTGTGCACCCATCCCCGCCGGGCTTCACGCCCGGGTGCGGGAGGAGCAGGAGGTATCCGGAAAAACACTGGGCCAGTATATGGCCTGGTTGATCCAAACATTTTACGACAATCAGAAGGAGGAAACTACGATGAGCGGAGACAAGAGAACGGTGGCATTCCAGGTGCCCGGCGAGCTGTTCGAGCGATTTAAGGACTACCTGCAGGAGAAGGGCATCAAGCAGAACGCCTTCTTCCTGGACTGCATCCACAGGGCCCTGGCGGAGGCCCAGGAGGAATGTAAGGCTGCAGGGGATACCGCCAACGAGGGGCACGTGGAGCAGGAGGGCCGCCTCCCGGAGGAAGCCGTTGCAGAGACCGAGGGGGAAACAGATGGATGTGACGAGGATACGGAAGAAAGCAGTACAGAAGGATAAACTGCAGGAAGGGATCCGGCCGGACAGGCTGGGTCCCTTCCTGTTTTGGAGGTGTTTTCGTGTTCATCTACCCAGACAACCTGAAGGCCAAGGCCACCCTGTGGCTGTGGCAGCTGCGGGACGTGGCCATTATCGGGGTGGCCTTTCTGCTCTCTGTATTGGCGCTGGCCCAGACGGGGACCATGCTGCCCCTGGTGGGTACCGTGCTGTACGCCTTCCTCGCCATCCAGGTGGAGGGCTCCAGCGTCCTGGACTTCCTGCGGCGGGCGGCCTGCTTCCTGTTCCTGCAGCAGCAATACTATAAATGGGGGCAGAACAATGAATAGAAAGGAACAGCAGTTCCTGCGTCAGCGGCAGACTACCCGGCAGCTCATGGGTGTCACCCGCCTGACGGAGCACGGTTCGGTGTGCGGCAGGGATGAGCTGCTCTTCTACCTGCTCCGGCCGGACAATCTGTCCATCCTGTCCCCGGAGGGCATCCGGGGCCGGGTGCGGGCCCTCACCGGGCTTCTCCAGGGGATGGCATCCCTGGAGCTGCTGGCCCTGGACTCCAGGGAGTCATTTCTGAAAAACAAGCAGTATTACCAGAGAAGGCTGGAGGAGGAACCGTCTCCCGCCCTGCGGGAGCTGCTCCGGCAGGATATGGAGCACTTGGACGCACGCCAGTCCTCCACCGCCGCCTCCCGGGAGTTCGTCCTGGTCTGCCGGCTGGACAGCAAGGCCGCAGAGGATCGGGAGCTGCCCCGGCGATTGGAGAAGCAGATCCAGGATCACGGCTTCCACGTCCGCCTGGCCGGGGAACAGGACGTGAAGCGCATCCTGGCGGTGTACTACCAGCAGGACGTGGTCACCGAGCACTTTGAGCAAGTGGATGGAGAGAGGTGGGTGACAGAGCATGGCTAAAAGTCAGAGGAAGCAAAAGAAGCCTGTGGAAAAACCAGCGCAGCTCTTCCAGCCCAAGGACTTTCTGGACCTGATTGCCCCAGCAGCCGTGAAGTTTAACACGGACTCCTATGTGCTGGGCGGGCTGTACCGCTGCGTCCTGGCCCTCCGGGGCTACCCCGCCGCCACCGAGGAGCTGGCCCTGCTCTCCCACATCTGTAACCGGGCCGGCGTCACCCTCCACCTCTACGCCCGCCAGGTGACAGCGGCGGAGGAGGAGGCCATCTACCATAAGGCCGTCAATAAGAACCGGCTGGATCGGAGCAATCAGGATAACCTGAAGCGGAGCGTCACGGCGGAGGCCAACCTACAGGACGTGGCCGCCATCATTGCCGGCGCCCGGAAGAACCGGGAGCCCCTCATACACTGCGCCGTGTTCCTGGAGCTGGCGGCCAAAACCCCCGAGGAGCTGCGGCTGCTGCGGGACGAGGTGGGCGCCGAGCTCACCCGGGCCAAGCTCAGTGCAGATCCCCTGCTCCTCCGCCAGCGGGAGGGCTTCCTCTCCGTTAACCCGGCGGGGCGGAACGCCCTGGGCGCCCAGTTTGAGCGGGTGCTGCCCGCCAGCTCCACCGCCAACCTGTACCCCATCAACTACTCCGGCCGCAGCGATCCTCACGGGTTTTACATCGGCAATGACCACTATGGTGCGGACATCCTGCTGGATCTGGACCGCCGCACACCGGACAAGACCAATTCCAGCGTGCTCATCCTGGGCAACTCCGGCGAGGGCAAGAGCTACCTGCTCAAGCTGCTCATCTGCAACCTGCTGGAGAGCGGCAAGACGGTGATTTGCCTGGACCCGGAGCAGGAGCTGGCCTGGCTCTGCGGCAGGCTGGGCGGCTGTTACGCGGACCTCATGGGCGGGCAGTTCCGTATCAACTTTTTGGAGGCCAAGCGGTGGGATGTTGGCGACGACAGGGATGACGATCCAACTGTGCCCAATGCCTTCCGCCAGCAATCCCCCCTATCCCAGCACATCTCCTTCCTCAAGGACTTTTTCCGGGCCTACAAGCCCTTCACCCACCAGCAGATCGATACCCTGGAGCTGATGCTGGAGCGGCTGTACCGGAAATGGGGCATTTCAGACAAGACAAACTTCTCGGCCATGGGGCCGGAGGACTGGCCCATTGCGGAGGATCTGTACGCCGTCCTGGAGGACGCCTATGAACACTATGACCGGGAGGACAGCCCTCTGTATCCCAGGGAGCTGCTGCGGGAACTCTTGCTGGGGCTCCACTCCATGTGCCGGGGGGCGGAGAGCGTCTACTTCAACGGCCGCACGAACATCACCAGCGCAAGGTTCCTGGTGTTTGGCGTCAAGGATCTGATTCATGCCAACTCCTCGGTCAAGGACGCCCTGCTGTTCAACCTGCTGTCCTACCTCAGCGACCAGCTCCTTACCAAAGGCAACACCGTAGCCACCCTGGACGAGCTCTACCTCTGGCTGTCCAACCTGACCACCATTGAGTACATCCGTAACTGCCTCAAGCGGGTGCGCAAGCGCAATTCCGCCCTGATCCTGGCGTCGCAAAACCTGGAGGATTTCGATATCCAGGGCGTGCGGGAGCTGACCCGCCCCCTGTTTGCCATCCCCACCCACCAGTTTCTCTTCCATGGCGGCAAGGTGGACAAGAAGTTCTACATGGACAACCTGCAACTGGAAAGTGCCGAGTACGACCTGATCAGTTCCCCCAATAACGGTGTCTGCCTGTTCAAATCCGGTGCGGACCGCAACCTGCTGGACGTCCACGCCCCGCCCCACAAGCATGCACTGATCACAGGAGGCGGAGGATAATGGCCGCTCCAGCCCTGGTGCTCAAGGCTGCTGCATCTATTCTCGCCAATGAAAAGAGCCGGAAGGCCGTGGGGTGGGTGCTGATAGCCGTACTCTCTCCCATCATTCTCCTTCTGGCCTTCTTCTGCACCACCTTCTCAGGTGGGGCGGAACACAACCGCACTGTGGCGGATCTGTGCTTTCACGGCGGGGCCGTCCCGGAGGGCACCCCGGAGGAGTATCAGGCATACATCCAGGAGATGCGGGACAGCTTTGTCCTGCTGGATGCCGCCATGCAGACCGTAGAGGGGCAGATGGAGGACGGGGACGGCCTGGATGATGTCCGAGTCAAGGCGGTGTTCTTCGCTCTGTACTTCGGCGCGGATGACCCGGCGGCCCACGCCGGGCAGGCCTTTGTGGATTGCTTTGTCACCTATGAGGAGCGCACCCGCACGGTGACCACTGTGGATGAGGAGGGGAATGAGGTGGAGACCCAGGAGACCTATACCGTGGCCGTCTCAATCTCAGATTTCCAGCAGGTCTGGCAAAACATCCGGCATCTTACCGGAGCGGAAGCCACACCGGAACAGCAGGCCAACGCGGACAGCGTTTACAATGTCGTGAAGTACGGTGCATCTACTGGAACGGAGGGCTGGATCCCCGGCACCGACGTGCCCTTCATCGGGGCGGACGGCTTCTGCTCCCCCATTGGGGCGGGCTGGGAGAGCCGGGTCACCTCGGAGTTTGGCTACCGGAGGGACCCCTTCACCGGGGAGACCCGGGGTCATACCGGCATGGATTTGGCGATACCCACCGGCACCCCCGTCCGGGCCGCCCTGCCCGGCACCGTCACCGCCGCCCAGTACCACAGCAGCTACGGCTACTATGTGATGATCGACCACGGCAGCGGCCTGTCCACTCTCTACGCCCACAACTCTCAACTGCTGGTGCGGGTGGGCCAAACGGTGGAGGCCGGCGACATCGTATCTCTGTCCGGCAGCACCGGCCGATCCACCGGCCCGCACCTCCACTTCGAGGTGCGGGTCAGCGGACAGAGAACAAACCCCAGATACTACCTGCCAACCACATCATACGAGGAGTGAGAGAATATGAACTCAATCCAGAATACGGCTTGCCTTATTGCCGCCTATGAAACGGCGGCGGGGCTGCCGGACAACGAACGGATCACCCGGACAGATGGTACATGGAGGCCGGGGGTGACGGAGCAGCAGGCGGCGTCACTTTACCGGCAGGCACAGGCCCTGCTGGCTCCGGAGACCAAGCTGCTCTCCACAAGCCGCGAGTCACTGATCGACCAGATGCGGGACGCTTTGCTGTCCAGGGAGCTGTCCGTGGGAGACACGGTGCTCTTTGCCGCCACAGAACCCTATGGCGGTCCTGGAGACTTTGCCCTCCGTGGCGGCGTCATCCAGTCCATTGACCCGGAACGCAAAACCTGCTCCGTACAGGGACGTTTTTTCCCGATGGACGACGTCCCTCTCCACTATGTGCTGGGGAGCTATGACCGCAGCGTTTCAGAGGAACACTACGGCTTCCCACACATCCGCCCTCTGCTGGGGGAACACCCTGAGCTGGCGGAGCGGTATCTGCGTGAAGCAGAGGCCCGGTGGAACACCCTATGCGGGCAGCCTGCAGTTTCATCCGAGGTTCCGAAAAACACAATGCAGGCGATGGGAGGCATGAGCTGACTATGGAAAAAACAGAACTGACGGTGAGCATGGAACCGGAGCGGCTGGACGCGCTCCGGTATTTTCTGGCCGCTAAGAACAAGCGCACACCCCAGAAGGAGCTCCAGCGGGCGCTGGAGGAGCTGTACGAGGCCTATGTACCGGCGGAGACCCGGGCCTACCTGGACGCCCGGTGCCGGCCGGACCGGGACAGGCGTCGGCGGCCGGCGGCATCCAAGGCTACACAGATGCAGAAGGAGGAAGCGACAGATGGAGACCATTGAACTGAGCGGCCGCACTGGACAGGAGGTCTATGAGGAGCTGAAGCACCGGTTGGAGGGCATGGGCTATCTGCCGGACGAGTATTTTCTGCTGGACGCCGACTGGGAGGACAGAAGGGTGATCCCCAGGAATGCGGATCTCTTCTGCACTACGGACTACGGGGACAGCGAGGGGATTTACCTGGATGTGTACCTGAAGTGGTACGGGGAGGACGGCAAGCCTGTGATCAAAAGCTTCGCCACGGGCAAGACCCTGGGCGAGAGCGGCTCCGACATGGACCGGATGTTCCTCATCTCCTCCGCCATTACCAAGGCGTTTCACGGTGAGCAAGGTGCCTATGCCAGATACCGGCAGATGGAAGACGGCACGAAAGCGGAGGGCGTGGTGCTCCATCTCAGTCCGAAGGAGCAGCGGGTACTCATGGATGCGCTGCTGGAACAGCGGATGCGGCAGGAGGCACAGATGACGAATACGGAGCAGCTCCTGCGCCGTATGACCGGCAGCATCACCGCCTATATGGACGAGGTGGGCGCCCGCCCCCTGCGCATGAGCACGGCGGACCGGGCGGTGCTGGCCGTCCGGGATGGGGAGCTCTATGCGTTTTCTTCCCTGGCAGTTCAGATCACGAAGCCGGAAGAGCGGGGCAGCCTGCTGGCCGCGGCGGCAGGCAGGCCAGGCCCAGTGGGCAAACGGATGGCCAGACTGATGCTTGGGACAAAGTCACCCTACCCGGAGGACGTCTGGTTGGATGCCTGCAAACGGGCGGTGGACACCGGGGATCTCCAGCGGGTGCAGATGATGCTGGACCGGACGCTGGACAAGGTGGACAACCCTTCTCTCTCCCTGACCGGTGAGGTGTTGCGGTATGCCTACCTGCAAAACCCCGCCATGGGCAGGGATCTCATCCGCTGGGCTCCACCAGAGCAGGCTGCCGCTGCCCCCATCGGTCTACTCTATGACACCGCCAGGGCCTGTGACCTGCACGCCCTCACCAACCTGATCCGGAAGGGGCTCCAGCCGCAGGGCAGCGCCGCGCCCGCCCTGCGGCCTCTGATCGCCAGGGGCAGCGAGTGGATGGCGGTGGAGCTGCTGCGGTCTGTGCTCCAGGTGCGCCAGGATGACTATGAAGCCCTGGATGCGTGCCTGCGGGAGCACGCGTCGTCAGCGGCGGAAACCCTGCTGGAGAATGGCGTGGAGCTGGACGGCTATGCGGAGTGGGCGGCAAAACAGAACATCCTTCTGGACGCGCAGGCCCAGGAGATTCTGGAGGTATTGAAGCTCCAACACGGCCAGATACAGCAGCAGAACGATGGCGAGGCCCCCACCGAAGCCCAGCACAGCGGGTTCGGTGGGGAGAGGAGTTCCGGCGAAATGAGTGGGCCCCGCCCACAGGGCGAGGCGAAGGGTATGGAGCGCGGAATGACGATGGGAGGGATGAGCCTGTGAGTGTTCCCGTACTGACCCACCGCAGGGATCTGCGGCCGGGGGATCTTATATTCCCGGAGGAGATCCTGCGCATCGGCCGCACGCTGGATTTTCTGCTCGGCTGTGTCAGCAAAGAAGTTCAGCAGGAGGTGTTTGGCCCAGAACTGGATACCGGTTCACTGTGTGATTGGCTGAACCTCCATACTGCCTATGATTTTGCGCTTCAGGATGTGGCGGACCACATAAACATAACCCTCTGCCGGAATTTTGGAAAGAAGGCGCATCCGTTCCTGTATCCGCTTAACAGGGCGGAGCGAGACGTCCTGCGCGGGGAGATGGAGGCATGCTGTCAGCGGCGCACCGACCGTTCTCTGGCGCAGCAGTACAGTCATCTGCTGACAACGGAGGAAGCCGAGCTGCCGGAGCTCACGGTCGGGACACACCGGCTGCCCATGGGGGAGGTTGGCTTCGCGGAGGATCTGTCCGAGTGCGGTGGGCTGCTCCAGTTCTATATGCCGGTGACCTTTGACCCGGACGCGGTCTTTGGCACCCACGTAGCGACCGCGGAAAACGACGACTGGCTCAACGTGTACGCCGCCTATGACCTGAACGCCAGCCGGCCGTGCTCCGCACTAGACGTCATCCTGGTGTGCGGAGACGGCAATGAGTTCGCCTTCCGGTATCCGCTGGCCAAGCAGGAGCAGGCCGCGCTGCTGGAAAAGATGGACGCCTACTGCCTGGAACAGACCGGCATGGCGCTGGCAGATTTCCGGGCCCGGTATCTGGTGGAGGAACCGCAGCCCCACCAGGCCCCCAGTCTGGCCCAGATGTGAGCACGCCGTCGGCCCCGTGTGCGCCCTGTGTGCCGGTTTCAGGAGGAGGGCGGGCCAGGGCCCCGCCCAGGCGGGAAACCGCCCCGTTGGGGCCAGTTTCGCCCCGGTTTGGGGCGTTCGATTTTAGTACGAGGATAAAGGGAGGTGGTCGCAAGCGCCCGCCTCCCGGCCACAAAGCCCCGCAGTGCGGGGCTTTCCCGGGTTTCAGGCCAGGTGGTCGGAATCGAAGGCTCTGGCTGTTTTGGGTGGTCGGGTTCAGATAAACACCTACTGCGCCAGCGGGTTCCGCTGTGTCAGCCTGGTTTCCGGACAAAATAAACCCACAGGCGGAGTGGGCACGCTCCACCTGTGGGTTTTGTAACTGATTCAATTTTCGCTCTGGATGCTCTGGAGTTCCCCCAGCAGTTTGGGCAGATCGATCTGGATCGTGTCCCAGACAATGTTCATATTGACACCCGCATACCCGTGCACAATGCGGTTGCGCATGCCGTACAACTGCGGCCATGGGATGGCGGTAAGCTGTGCCTTTGCCTCGTCACTGAGGGACACTTTTGCCAGTTCCCCAATCTGCATCAGATTGAATACTGTCGCCTCCACCAACATGGAGTCGCTCTGGAACTGCTGAAAATTGCGGACATCCTGACAATAACGCAGGATGGACTCGATGTGCTGTTGGATCTTTTTCAGAACGAGCTGATCTTTACTGCTCAAAGAGTGCCACCCCACTTTTTTGTATCTCGCGCGCGATCTCAGACCCGGTCTCCACTTGGGACACGTCAATCAAGTCTACTGGGGTGTCCAACGCTTCCGTCACCTGCTCCAGAAGGCCAAAGAAAGCCAGGCCCCGCAGGCCGCTGTCCACCAACAGATCCACATCACTGCGTGCCGTCGCCACGCCTTTGGCGTAAGAGCCGAACAGCGTCGCCTTCCGCACCCCATTGGCGCGGAAGATCGGCGAAAGCACACTCTGAAGTTCGGGCACAGTATAGATTTTACTCACGGAAGCACACCTCCTAGAAAACGGGGATCCGGTAAGTCTATTTTACCCTACCAGTGGACTTGATTCAAGGTATTTCTGAAAGGGGAGATGATGATAGTGGCAGAAGAAAACAAAAAGCGCACCGCCGTCTGGCTGACACCCGGCGTAATCCGCCGGATGGACGGCTGGCTGGAGGAGGACAACTGCAAAACGCGCAGTGAATTTATTGAAAAGGCCCTGCGGTTCTATATGGGCTGCCTGGACACGGAGGACACCTCGGAGTACCTCTCCCGCGCTCTGGTGGACACCCTGCGGGGCACGCTGGCGGACAACGAGAACCGGCTGCGCACCCTGTTGTTCAAGCTGTGCGTGGAGGTAAACATGATGGGCCACACCGTGGCCGCCCACTTCCGCGCTGATCCGGTGAACCGCCGGGAGCTACGGGCCTACGCGGTGGACGAGGTGCTGCGCACCAATGGGAAGATCAGCTTTGACGACGCGCTGGATCTCCAGCGCCAGATTTATCCTGACAGATGAGCCGCGTCCGGTTCATGTCCCCCTACCTGAAGGGCGGCAGGGATGCGGCCAAGCTGTCCAACCGGGCCCGCTACATCGCCACCCGCCCCGGTGTGGAGGCGCTCAGGGGCGAGCACAGTGAACAGCCTGCAACAAAAAAGCAGCAGGCTTATATCCAACGTCTGCTGCGGGACTTTCCCGGTGCGGAGGAACTGTTGGAGTGCGAGGACTACCGCAATGCACCCACGCAGGGGAACGCAAACGCCTTCATCCGCCAGGTGCAGGAGGACTTCGCGGAGCCCATGAGCCGGCTGGAGAACTACCTGGACTACGTGTCCCACCGTCCCGGCGTGCAGATGGACGGTGAGCACGGCCTGTGGTGCGCGAGAGGCAAGGTGCGCAATCTCTCCCAGGCCGTCCGGGAGGTGGCGGAGCACACCGGCAGCGTGTGGACGCCGGTGGTGGCCATCCGCCGGGAGGACGCGGAGCGGCTGGGCTACAACGACGCGGAGAGCTGGCGGCAGCTGGTGTGCGCCTGTGCGCCTGAGATTGCCAGAGGATATAAAATCCCGCTGGAGCACCTGCACTGGTACGCCGCCTTCCACCGCAAGGAGGACAGCGTCCACATCCACATGGTGGTGTTCTCCTCCGATCCCAAGGAGGGCTACCTCACCAGGCAGGGTATCCAGCAGGTGAAGTCCGCATTCGGCCGGCGGATCTTCCAACAGGATCTGCTCCACGTCTACGAACAGAAAACCAAATACCGGGACGCTCTGGGCCGGGATGCGGAGCGCACCATGGCAGAGCTGATCACCCAGATGGAGACTGACCAGCTCCAAAATGAAAACCTGGAGCGGCTGGTGCTGGAGCTGGCCCAGCGGCTGCACAACACCCAGGGCAAAAAAGTCTACGGCTACCTGCCACCCAAAACCAAAGCATTGGTGGATGCCATCGTGGATGAGCTAGCAAAGGACGAGCGCGTAACAGCCGCCTACAACCTGTGGAACCAGATGCGGGAGGAGGTATGCCGCACCTACTCCGAGCAGTTACCGGAGCGTCTGCCGCTCTCCCGGCAGAAGGAGTTCAAGTCCGTGCGCAACATGGTCATACGGGAGATGCTCCGGCTGGGGCGATGTGAGCCGCCTACAACAGATGAGGTGGTACACGGGTTTACCCCATCTGGCACACCGCCTGCACAATCCAGTATGCCGCATGGGGCACATCACCCACAGCAGAAGGTCACGCACCACCAGCGTACACAGACACATTGGGCGGTATCCCACGCGGATACCGCCCGATGTGTCCTCCAGCTATTCCACAACATGGGCCGCATCTTCCGAGAGCAGTCCGCCGCAGATACCATCCAGGCTGGCCTGCACATCGATAAGAAGCGCCGCCGGATGCTCCGGGAGAAGCGTATGGCTCTGGGGCACAAGGCGGATGACCATGAGGAAATCCCCCAGCATTCTCAAAGATAAGATGGGGGACTGCCATTGAAATGGCAGTCCCCTATGGTTTCTTCCGCTACTTCGGCTCAAGAAACCCGATGACCATATCTACCGCCTCTGCGGAGATATCCTCCGGAGCACGCTCCACAAAGGAGGCATGGCGGCTGTTCAGATCCAGCATCCGGGCCTGATCACACAGGATGACCCCGTCTGTCTTGGTGCGCTCATCCAGCCGGAGGTGGAGCGGGTGGCCCTGGTCTGTATGGGTGATGGGGCAAACCATGGTCAGGCTGCTGACCCGGTTGAACAGGTTGTTGCTGATCACCAGGGCAGGACGGCGGCCCTTCTGCTCATGGCCGGACTGGGGATCAAAGTCCAGATAGACGATATCACCCTGTTCAAAAATCGTCACCATACCTCAGAGCCCTCCGCCTTCCCCCAGTCCAGCTCTTCGCCCTCTATCCGGTCAATCTGGTCAATGGGTTTTCCGTAGAATGCGGTAAGGCGTTCCTCCAGGGTGCGGTGCGGGATGGCAGAGGTACGTCGGATGTTGATACCATCATCCATCTGTACCAGTTCCACCCGGTCGTGTTCTTTCAGACCAACTGCGTCCAGGAGGGCCTTGGGGATCCGCAGGCCCTGGCTGTTGCCCCATTTTTGGATCGTCGCGTACATGAACGACACCTGCCTTTCAAAAATAGTATATACAGAGTATAAACAAAAGTCAACCGTTTGATTCGAGGTGAGCCGACATGGGAACCTATATCCATTTTACCGATGAACAGAAGGAGCGGGCCAACTCCGTTGATCTGGAGGAGTTCCTGCGGCGGCGGGGGGAGAAGCTGCTCCGCGCTGGGCGGGAGTCCCGGCTGGCCAGGATCCATCATATTACTGTCCGGGGCAGCGAATGGTACGACCATATTGCCCGGCGGGGCGGCCACGCGGTCAGCTTCGTCCAGCACTTTTACGGAACAAGCTACCAGGAGGCCATGGAGCTCCTGCTGGGAAAGGAGTTGGGGGAGGCATATCCCGCCGCGCAGCCAAAGCGGGAGGAGCCGCCCAAGCCCTTCGCCCTGCCGACACCCCACACCGATATGCGCCGAGTGTATGCCTATCTGATGAAGCAGCGGCACATCAGTCGGGGGGTGATCAGCCACTTCGCTCGGGCTGGCTTGCTGTACGAGGACGCGAAGTACCACAACTGCGTCTTTGTGGGTACGGACGAGCAGGGCGTCCCCCGCCACGCCCATAAGCGGAGCACCAACAGCCAGGGCAAGTCCTTTAAGGTAAACGTGGAGGGCAGCAAGCCCCAGTACAGCTTCCACCACGTGGGGCAGGACGGCCTGCTCTATGTGTTCGAGGCCCCGATTGATCTGCTGAGCTTCCTCACGCTGTATCCGGACAGATGGCAGGAGCACAGCTATGTAGCCCTGTGCGGCACTGGCGGCCAGGCCGTGTGCTGGATGCTGGAGCAGCATCCCAGCCTCCAACCCGTTGTGCTCTGTCTGGATCACGACGAGCCTGGGCAGACGGCGGCCAGGCGCCTCCAGGAAGAGTTACAGGGAGCAGGATACCACAGCGGTATCCTGCTCCCT
>SKDY01000792.1_pt1 | contig 23349 bp, 17 predicted proteins | sample 4826591 | NCBI WGS metagenome assembly SKDY01 (sample SAMN11008823, study PRJNA524170) | human gut metagenome | biome: Human fecal sample; material: Feces; isolation source: fecal sample from pouch patient p10, p22 | host: Homo sapiens | place: Israel: Tel-Aviv | collected 2016-06-15 | reverse complement strand
CTTTTGTAAAGAATTAAGTTACCAAATCAGGAAAGCTTTATCCTGTAGTTTTAAGGATGCTTCTAATAAGAAATAGTCTCCGTAAATGATTGGGACCTGTCGGTCTTCGCTCCGGTGGTATTTAGCGGAGCCACACTGCAGCAGACCATCGGTGTCCGGATTCCAGTCAGAGAAATCGCGGGTTAGTTTTTCATAGATTTTCCATGCAGATTTCTCATAGAGCGGTTTTTCATATTCACTCACCCATTCAGCAATTTCTAATAATCCACAGGCAGCACAGGCGGCAGCGGTAGTATCATAATAAACTGGTTCCTCAGGCGCCCGGAAATCAATCAGGGACACATAGTCTGTCAGGGAGATATTGGCCAGAAAATAGTGGGCAACCTGTTTGGCGGTATTTAAATAGGATAGTTTTTTTGTATACCGATAAGCCAGAGCCAGACCATAGATGGCCCACGCTTGTCCTCTGGACCAAGAAGAGTTCTCTCCGTATCCCTGACCGCCTGGGGCAGCTAGTACTTCTCCGGTGGCCTCATCAAATTCCACGATGTGGTTGCAGGAGCCGTCTTCCCGGACAATATTCTGCAGTACGCTGTTCAGATGATGGATGGCAGTCTGACGGTAGTGATCTCCGGCATCCTGGTCAGCAGCCCAGAATAATAGCGGCAGATTCATGACGCAGTCGATGATCATCTGGCTTAAGCCCGGACGGTTCCATGCCCGGATGTATTCACCAGCAGGACAGTAGCGGGAAGCTAAGACAGCGGCTGCCCGGAGCCCCCGCTTGCGGGCTGTTGGGTCATCGGTGAGACGGTAATGGGCTACGGCTGTGTGAAGCCACAGAAATCCCACATCGTGATCCAGAAGATCGAAATTGTCAAATGCCTTCTCCAGACGATTTTCTAGGGAAATGGCTTCCTTCTGGTATTTGTTATCGCCCTCTGCGTGGTACATCTGCCACATGATTCCGCCCCAGAATCCGTTGGTCCACCAGTTGATTATGGAGCCATCGGATTCTGGATATACTCCATTTACGGGTATGTACGGGATTCGCCCATTCATCCGGTCGCATTCAGCGGAAAATTTCTGTTTCATGGATTCATAGGTGGCGGACAAGTATTCTTTTTGTTGTTTATTCAAGTTCATAGCAGTCTCCTTTGCCAGTGATAATTTTGCCGGGTTTCATAAATCCGGTAACAGTCGAGAAGATCTCATAGATACCTGGTTTTAAGGAAGCGGTAACGGATGGGATCTTTGTCAGCGGATACATCAGGTTCACATTTGGAGCAGCATTGATCACCTGGCCTTTCGTTTCTACAGGCTGTCTGCTGCAGGTCAGTTCCATGGAAATCTGGCTGTAACCGTTGGAATCTCCAGCTTTGGCAGAAGTTGAGTCTTCCTGTGTTTTCATAGCGGCAGTGACCGGATAAGAGAATCCGCCCAGGTTGATCTTACAGGAAATGGCAGTGTTGATCCGGTGTATTCCGGTGTATCCGTGTTCTGTCGGGATCAGCCTGGTCTCTACGGTGATTCCCTCTAATGGACTCCAGGTGCAGGTGACTTTACCGTCTGCGATCTGGTACTGGGAACACTGTTTCCGTACAAACCAGACGCCATAGGCTTCAAAAGCCAGCATATTATCAGGAGCCACTTCGTAAAGTCTCTGGGTGCTTCTTGGAACAGAAAAACCAAAGACTGTAGAGTAAGCAAATTTTGAGTATTTGGCAGCGGAATGGCTCTGTACAACTGCTGGATACTGCCCTGCAGTCAGTGCGAATGCCTGTCCGGGTTCGTGAGTGATGACCATGTTGCACTCTGGAATCGTGATGATTGGTTTCCATACTGGCTCGACTTCTTTCTCACTCCAGAAACTATCATCAGCAGCAAGGGTTAATGGGAAGAATGCCTTAAATGCCCAGTAAGGAGAACCAGGAGAGTTATAGCCCTCAGACATCAGCAGGTTTGGATAGTGGTAACCTACGGTCAGTACACCGCCGTTATCGAAGATAGGCTGTGCCATCCAGTGTTCCATATGAAGCCGCAGAAGGTGTTTTAATTCCCCACGTCTTGGGCAGTTATCTTTCAAGACAACGATGCAGGCACTAAAGAAAGCCGCCTGAGCGAAACGGTAGGTCATGGAGCGGCCATAAGCCAGCGCACGACCCTGGTCATCAAACCAGTAGCGGAAGGTCTCTAAGAATTCTACAGCACGATTGCGGTATTTCTCGCAGCGCTCCGGGTCTTCCTTTTCCATGAAATACACATATAGCAGGCAGTAGAAATGGATTCCGAAGGAGATATAATAATCTTTCTGAGGTCGGTTGCCGTCTCCGTACCAGCCATGATCTAAGTAGAAGGACTCATAACGGTCGATGCCCTGTAGGATTCGTTCTTTAGAATACGGTTTTTTAAGCTTTTTCAGGGCCAGATTGGCTAAAACCACAAAGAAATGCCAGTTGTTATCCGGGACAATGGCGCTGTTTGCCTGGTACAGCCAGGAGGCCAGATGATCCTGCTCTTCTGACGTCATGCGGTTCCAGATGACATCTGGTGTCATCATCAGGTTGCAGCTTAAAGCGGCTATTTCTACGATCTTTTGGTCACGGTCATGAATGTCGCCCCAGTAAGCCGGGTGATCTGGATCTGTTCCATGGCGGACACAGTTTAAGAAATGATCTTTCCATTCCTCTGCCTCTTTGCCGTTATCAGCCCAGTATGGGGTCAGGCCCCACAGAAGCCTCATAGCACCTTCCATTTCTGCGATCTTCATGCCATATCCGGCTGCGAATCCACCTAAAGGAAGACCCGCTTTCTCTTCTGAAAAGCGGGTCTTTAAAGGTTTCAGCATAGCCAGAAGAGATTGTTCTAGTTGATGTTTCAAGTTGAATGTTTCTTCCATGCTGATATTTCCTTTCTGAAATTGTAAAATTGAGGTATTGCAGGTCAGCCATAGGGTTTAGCCCTTGACTGCACCGATCGTTACGCCCTTAACAAAGTATTTCTGTACAAACGGGTAGATGATCATGACAGGAACCATGCTGACAACGATCAGTGAGTACTTGATAACGCCTGCCAGTTGAGATACCTTCTCTGCCAGCTCCGGGTCGGATACGGTAGATGGATCGATCTGGCCGGAGATCAGGATTTCCTTTAAGAACAGGGTCAATGGGAATAAATCCCGGTTTCTTAAATAGATCATGGCGTTAAAGTAAGTGTTCCAGTGCGCTACACCGTAAAACAGCACCAGCACCGCTAAAACAGCCTTGGACAGCGGCAGAACTACCTTAAACAGATACTGGATATCCGTACAACCATCTAACTGAGCGGCCTCCAGAAGTTCATTGGGAATGCTGTTCTGTAGGAAAGTTCTGGCGATGATCATGTTATAGATACTCATGGCGCCAGGCAGAAGCATGGACCAGCGGGTATCTATGATTCCCAATTTGGATACCAGAATGTAGTGGGTGATGATACCGCCATTGAAGAACATGGTAAAGGTGAAAAACAGCATCAGCTTGTCTCTTCCCACCAGGTCTTTTCTGGATAATGGGTAAGCGGCCAACATGGTCAATGCCACGTTGATAATAGTTCCGAAGAAGGTATAGAACAGGGAGTTCATAAAACCTTTCCAGATGTTTACGTTATGAAAAACCGTGTCATATCCCACAAAGCTGATATCCACAGGCCAAAGGACTACCTTACCGGACTGTACGGCAGTACCAGAGGAAAAAGAGGCGGATACTACGAAAATACATGGGTATAAGATCAGTAAAAAGATAACGGTCAGAATCAAACCGGAGATTAAGTAGAACATCCGGTCACCCATTCCGGTCTTGACTTTTCTTCTTGTTGTGAGTTCCATTTCTTTCATTCCTTTCTGTGCTGCCTAGAAGATTCCAGAACCGCTTAATTTTTTTGTGATCTTATTGACAGATAAAAGCAGGATGAAGTTGATCACAGAGTTAAACATACTGATGGCTGCGGATAAGGAGAAATTGGTGATTCCGCTGGCAAGACCGACTTTGTAAACATAGGTGGAAATGATTTCACTGTAGTTTAAGTTTAAGTCGTTCTGCATCAGCAGTACTTTCTCGTATCCCACGTTCATAAGCTGCCCAACCGCCAGAATCAGCATGATGGTCGCTGTCGGTAAGATGGATGGGAGGTCAATGTACCATATTCTCTGGATGCGGCTGGCTCCATCGATCTCTGCAGCCTCATGAAGGGAGGTATCCACGCCAGATAAAGCAGCGATATAAATAATTGCGCTGTATCCCATATTCTGCCATACGCCGGACCATACATAGATGTGTTTAAATGCTGGACCGCTGGCTAAAATATTGGGGCCATTCTGACCGGTTAACATGGTGTATAAGGTTCCGTAAATACCGGTACGATTGCTTAAGATCTGGGTCAGAAGGCCAACCATGATAACAGTCGAGAAGAAATGTGGGATATAAGTGACTGTCTGGATCACTTTTGCGTATTTCTGGCTCCTCATGGAGTTTAACAGAAGGGCAAACAGGATCGGAAGTGGGAAGGATATCGTCAGGCTGTACAGAGATAAAGTCAGTGTATTCTTTAAGACCATGACAAATTTATAGGATTTAAAGAAATCCTTAAAATGTTTCAGTCCGACCCATGGACTTCCTAAAATTCCCTTGCGGAAATCATACTGTTTGAAAGCAATGATCAGTCCGCCCATCGGGACATACGCAAAGATAATAATGTAAAGCAGTGGGAGGAGGAGCAGCAGATAAAGCTGCCACCTCGCCAAGATCTTCTTTTTCATGCGGTTATCCTTCCCTTAAGTTTTATTTCATTCGATCATAAGCTGCCTGTGAGTTCTCAACCCAGGTCTGGAGGCCGATGGTGTCTAACTCGCTCTTGTAAGCCTCCCATTCTTTGTCATCCAGTGGACGTGCACCGGTGATGAACTGAGCCATGCTCTGGCTTACATAAGTAGAGATGTTTACAGTGATCTCAGACTGCTCCGTTGCCTCGTCGTTGGTGTAGGGTAACACTGGAAGCAGTTTGTCTGGGTGAGCCGGATAGTTGTACTCGTAGTTGTCTGCGTAGAACTTCATGGATTTAATGCTTGCGTCATATGGCTTGTTCTGAACTACACCCTGATCCTGTTTGATGGTAAAGTAACGAGGATTGATGTCTCTCCAGAATGTGGCGTTGTTCTGTCCCCAGATATCATTCAGAACCAGAACGCTCTTTTCATCGGTTAAACCAGCTTCAAGATAAGCATTGGAAAGGCTTTCATCATTTAATTTTTCTGGATCAGTTGTCCAGTCGACATCCTTTTCGCCATAACGGGTAATGATGGACAACTCAGGATCATAGAACAGATCGCCAAGTTTCACAGCCAGCTCTGGGTTCTGACAGGAAGAGGTAACAAACCAGATTGGCGTAGGCTTTACCTGATTAACAGGAGAGTAAGCGATGCCTTCTGGTCCTTTTAAAGGAGCCATCATAACGAAATCCTGTCCGTTCGCGTTGTTGTCATAGTCATTCCATCTGGCTAAGGAACCACTGGAAACAGAACCAACCAGGTTGACTTCTTCATTATTTAAAACTGCCATAAACTGGGTCTTGTCATCGGTGAAGACAGACTCTGGAAGCAGACCTTCCTGGCACAGTCCCTTCATGTATTCAAGACCTTCACGCCACTGATCCTGAACGAATGGTGCGATGACCTTGTCACCGGATTCGTCAAGGGTCAAAACAGCCTGGGAAGATTTTACACTTGGGTAATAGATGAAGGAGTTCATAAGCGGGATAGTGATATTCTCGCCGTAGGTACCAGCGGTGAAGCCGTATGCAGGAATCTCGTCTGCCTGTCCGTTGCCGTTTGGATCCTGGGTTGCAAATGCTTTTAAGACTTCTTTGTATTCATCGGTTGTAGTTGGAACATTTAGCCCTAATTTGTCTAACCAGGTCTGGTTAATGTAGAAACGATATGGTGTCATGTTCCATGCCTGCGGCTCGTACTGGGACATGGAGTAAATGTTGCCGTCTGCGCTGGTAGTTCCTTTTAACATGATCTGACGGTCTTCTTCAGATACTACAGAGTTAAAGTTTGGAGCGATCTCCGGATCATTTAGCATATCGCCTAGTGGGATCAGAACGCCCTTGCTGCCGTAATCTAAGATTGCTTCTTTAGATAAAGCACCGTTGGTACAAATGATATCTGGCATTTCTTCTCCGGCAGATACCATCAAGGAAAGCTGAGTGGTTGCCTCGGAGCTGTCTGCGGATAACAGATAGAATTCGATGTCGATGCCTAATTTCTCTTCCAGTAATTTGGTTAAGTAGTTGTTATCATAGTCCGTAATGAAACTGTAGGTCTGAAGTGCAATGACCAGTTTCTCTTTTCCATCAGAAGAAGCTCCCCCGGTGGTTTCTCCCGCTGTGGTCTGCGTGTTATCAGAAGAAGCAGATTTGCTTCCGCATCCATACAGACTTCCGACTGCCATAGCTCCGACTAACGCCAGCGCCGCATGTCTTTTCCATGTGTTCTTTTTCATATTGTTCCTTCTCCTTCCTTTGCTTTCAAAGCGAAAACGTGAAAACTTTTGATGGGTTCATCATAATCAATTTCAAGTCTGATGTATACGTTCAAGTTGGAAAAACACCCACAAATCCGGTATTTTCCATATCCCATTTTGGGAAAATTATCCCATCTCCATGCAAAAACGCGTGAAATCATGCCAAAATGCATAAAATCACGCGTTTTATTTATTCTTTTCTGTTCTTTCGATAGACACTTGGGGAAACACCAGTCTGTTTTTTAAATACCCGGTAAAAACTGTTGGTGGAGCCGAAACCGGATTCCTGGGCGATTTTTTCATTGCTCCAATCAGTCTCTTCCAGGCACTGTCTGGCAAAATGAATTCGGAGATCTTCCAGGTAATTGGCAAAGGTGCGTCCAGTCTGTTCTTTTAAGAGGGCATACAAATATTTTTCAGAGATGCCCAGTTCCTCTGAAGCCATGATCGCATTTAATTCTGGCCTGGAGAAATTATGCTCCAGATAAGCCACCAGCTGCTGTTTCTGGTCTTCTTTCTTCTGATCCTTTTTGGAGTCTGCTTTTTTGCAGATTTCTATGCAGATCTGAAGAAGACGGTTCAGGCACTGCTCCAGGGACAGATCATTTAGATCCTGTTCGGTATCGTGATCTTTGATTGGCAGTTCCAACTGCTGACAGGCAGAATGGATTGTAAAGAGAAAACCGTAATAGATTTCCGTTTTCCGGAACTCATACAGCTCAGGCTGGATGTGGGATTCTTTCTGGATATCCGCAAACAGTTTCTGAATGGAGGACTCGTTGGCACTTAACAGCATATCGTACAGTTTCTGCATGGTGTCGGAATGAAAACTTGAGTTCTTCACCTCATAGTTTTCCTTATAAAATTCCACGCAGTTGATCTGCCGTCTACGATAAGCCCGGACTGTATGGCGTGCCTGAGTGCAGGCTGTGTGGATGTTCTCCAGATCGGTCTGCCGTTTACTGATACCGACGATAACCGTAACCTGGTCATTATCGGTGTCCTCTGCCATATAGGTGAGATTGCGTTTTAAAGTCTCATCATCCATATCAGCTTTGGCAGTCAGCATGGCATAGGATTTATCAGGTCCAGGATAGACGGCCAGTACCTTTCCCTGATAGCCCTTTTGCAGTGCTTCCACCATCTCGAAGACCCTCCGCTGCCTTCCAGAAGCATCTCCACCCTCTGCCCGGAATTCTACCATATAATAGCTGTCAGATGGATTTAAGGAATACTTGGAACAGAACTCCTGTTTAGCTTCTTCTCCATAAAAACCTTTCATAAAAATGCTTTCCAGAAGTATTGCCTGTTTTTGGGTGTCGGCAAGAAGCATCTTCATCTCCATCTCGTCCTTGTCAGATACAAGTTTTAAGATGGAATCACGGATATAATCATATTCATTAACTATTTCTTCTGGAACCGGCTGATACTGAGCCACCTCTGTCAGCACACGGCGAAACGGTTTAAACCAATGCCAGGTCCATCCAATAGTAAATAAAAATGCGGCCAGACAGCCGACTATCAGGTACAGAAGAATCAGTCCGACCATGTATTCCAGCTGTTTATGAACGCCAGCCATTGGATAACCAACGGTAAAGGTCAGACCGCTTTCTTTTCCTTTGTAAGTAAGCACCTGATATTGTCCCTTGTTTAAAGTTCCATTTCGAGAAGATTCATTTTGTAACAGCAGATCAGCATTTTCTCCACCGGAAAAAACCACAGTGCCAGTACGATCCTGGATTTGTAACAAGGCGGTAGCCCTGCAGTCTTCCGGAAGAAGGGTATTGATGATTTTTTGACCATCGATGATAAAGGTCATGAAAGCATTTTTTTCACCGACACCGGTTCTTGATTCTACCGATTCAATATAGAAAAGTGCCTGGTCTAAATGGATTTTCCGCTGTGATCCATAGTAAGTCAGATCGGATACTCCAAGATAAGGACTTGAATCTACTGCACGAACGATCATATTCCGAAAAACTGCTGCATCCATATCGCCGCATGTTAAAAACTTGCCATAGTAATCGTAGAAATCATCGTCTACCTGACTGGCAGAAACAAAAATAGGATTGTTGGTAAATAAGAGAAATGACATAGAGGAGAAATCGTAGATCGTATGGATTTCAAAAAGGCGATCCCGCATGTATTTCATATAGAGAAAACGTTTTCCTGGAAGTGTGCCATGAACCCGTTTAAGGTCCAACAGGTTAGAGTCTTCGCCCATCATGGTGACTACCATGTGCATTTTCCCGACTTGACTGTCGATCTCTTTCACATTTTCCTCTAACTGGTTTAAACTGTTGGAAATAGTGTAGTCCCGGATGTAGCGGTAGGTGACTGCACCAAAGGGAATGCAGCAGAATACAACGACCAGCATTACCAGAAGATATCTGGCCAGGTATTTTTTGAAAACTTTCTTTTCATTCATTTATAGAAAACCTCCCAAGGTCAGATGTTATATAATTTGAATATACAGAAAAAGTATATACAAAATATCATATAAAAACAAGAAGTTCTTATACAAATATAGCAATAAAAACAGAAATACCGCTTTTTTGAACAAATAACACGGTTTTAAATGTTTACTCATTAGGCAAAATGCTATACAATAAAGTTACTTGACAACGCAATTCATAAACAAGGAGGAAGGTATTTTATGAAGAAGAAAATTGCACTGTTAATGGCATGTACCATGGCAGCAGCATCACTGGCTGGCTGCGGCGGTGGGAACACAGCGAAAGAGACAACTGCAGCAGCAGCTCCAGCAGGGACAACTGCAGCGGCAGCAGGTGAGACAACCGCAGCAGCAGCTCCTGCAGGCGATGTAGCGATGACTATGTTCTGGTGGGGCAATCAGGTTCGTAACGAGAGGACACAGGCTGCCCTGGATCTGTATTCTGAAACCAATGGGGTAAAGCTTGACGGACAGTTCGCAGAGTGGAGTGACTATTGGAATAAGTTAGCAACTTCCGCAGCCGGACATGCAATGCCGGATGTTGTACAGATGGACTACATGTATCTGGATCAGTATGCGAAGAGTGGTCTGCTGGTTGATTTAAAACCATATATTGAGAATGGAACACTGGATGTTTCCCAGATCTCTGAGAACACCATCGCTTCCGGAACCGTGGATGGTGGAGTTTATGCGATCGCAGCAGGTATCAATGCTCCGGCACTTCATTATAATAAGACATTACTGGATGGAGTGGGAATCACCGTAAAAGACAACATGACCATGGACGAGTTCTTTGCACTGTGTAAAGAGGTTTATGAGAAAACAGGTGTGAAAACCAATATTTCTTACGGAAGTGTAAACTCCTGGAGTGAGTATTTCATGAGATCTTATGACATTGTTCCATTCGGTGACAAGTGCATGAACGGTGATGAGACCTCCTGGACTCCATTCTTTGAGATGTATACAAAAGGTCTGGATGAGGGATGGCTGCTTGACCCAAGCGTATTCGCAGAGATTGCGATCGGCTCTGTAGAGCAGGCTCCTATGGTATATAGCCAGACACCGGAAACCCAGTCCTGGTGTGAGTTCTCCAACTCCAACCAGTTAACTGCAATGCAGAAGGCAGCTCCAGAGGGAACCGAGATCGGCATCACTACATGGCCGGCTCCAGATCCTAAGAAATCTGATTACTTAAAATCCAGCCAGTTCTTCTCTGTTGGTTCTGACGCTAAGAACCCGGAGGAAGCTGTCAAGCTGTTAAACTGGCTGATCAACTCTTCTGAGGCAAACAACATCCTCTTAGGTGAGAGAGGTATACCGGCTCCAGCTAATATTGCAGAGGAAGTTGCTCCTCAGTTAAGCGAAATTGACCAGAAGGTAACTGCTTTTGTGAACGATGTTGTAACACCGAACTGTTCCCCGATCAATCCTCCACAGCCAGATGGCGCAAGCGAGGTTTATGACCTGCTGAACCGTACCGTTGAGAAGGTATGTTATGGCGAGCTTGATGCTCCAACAGCAGCAAGCCAGTTCTGGACCGAGGCTAACAAGATCATGTCTACCAAATAATCAGTCATTTATGGGGAGCAGAAGAGTTCTTCTGCTCCCTTTTTATTGTGTCATAGGAAACTTCGTCCTATGACACAATAAACGCTCCGCTAAGGATCGCACTGCGGCGGAGTGGAAGAGTGTCGCTAAAGCGGCCCGCCGCAGGCGGAGAATCCTGCAAGCAGGATTCTTTTTTATAGATGCATCGTTTTTTTGAACAAAAAACACGGTTTTGCAAATTTACTAATTGTTCATAATGCCCTATAATAAAGACAATTGATAAAGCAATTCATAAAAAGGAGGAAGGTATTTTATGAAGAAGAAAATTGCATTGTTAATGGCATGCACCATGGCAGCAGCGTCACTGGCTGGATGTGGCGGTGGAAACTCAGCGAAAGAGACAACCGCAGCAGCAGCTCCAGCAGGGACAACTGCAGCGGCAGCAGGGGAGACAACCGCAGCAGCAGCGGCTCCGGCAGGGGATGTAGCGATGACCATGTTCTGGTGGGGCAATCAGATTCGTAACGAGAGAACACAGGCTGCTCTGGATCTGTATTCTGAGACCAATGGGGTAACCGTTGACGGACAGTTCGCAGAGTGGAATGATTACTGGAACAAGCTGGCAACTTCTGCAGCAGGACATGCAATGCCAGATGTTGTACAGATGGACTACATGTATCTGAACCAGTACGCAAGCAGCAACCTGCTGGTTGATTTAAAACCATATATTGATGACGGAACACTGGATGTTTCCCAGATTTCTGAGAACACTATCGCATCTGGTTCTGTTGGTAATGGTGTATATGCGATCGCAGCAGGTATCAATTCTCCGGCACTTCTTTATAATAAGACATTACTGGATGGTGCAGGAATCACCGTAAAAGACAACATGACCATGGACGAGTTCTATGCGCTGTGTAAAGAAGTTTACGAGAAGACCGGTGTGAAGACCGATATCGCTTACGGTATCGCACAGTCCTGGAGTGAGTATTTCATGAGATCTTATGACATCGTTCCATTCGGTGACAAGTGCATGAACGGCGATGAGACCTCCTGGACTCCATTCTTCGAGATGTATACCACAGGTCTTTCTGAAGGCTGGATGCTTGATCCTAGTGTATTCGCAGAGATCACTGTTGGTTCTGTAGAGCAGACTCCTATGGTATATGGCCAGACACCAGATACCCAGTCCTGGTGTGAATTCTACAACTCCAACCAGTTATCTGCAATGCAGAAGGCAGCTCCAGAGGGAACCGAGATCGGCATCACCACATGGCCGGCTCCAGATCCTAAGAAATCTGCTTACTTAAAGTCCAGCCAGTTCTTCTCTGTTGGCTCTGACGCTAAGAACCCGGAGGAAGCTGTCAAACTGTTAAACTGGCTGATCAACTCTTCTGAAGCAAACAACATCCTCTTAGGTGAGAGAGGTGTTCCGGCTCCAGCTAATATTGCAGAGGAAGTTGCTCCTCAGATAAGCGAAGTTGACCAGAAGGTAGTTGCTTTCATCAATGATGTCGTAACACCGAACTGTTCCCCGATCAACCCTCCACAGCCAGATGGCGCAAGCGAGGTTTATGACCTGCTGAACCGTACCGTTGAGAAGGTATGTTATGGCGAGCTTGATGCTCCAACAGCAGCAAGCCAGTTCTGGACTGAGGCTAACAAGATCATGTCTACCAAATAATTAGTCATTTATGGGGAGCAGGAGAGTTCTTCTGCTCCCGGTTTTCACTTAAATTTAGAGGAGGTTGCTGTATGAAGGGTAAGAAAAACCTGACCTTTAAACAGTTCATGGGAAAGGAAAGCGTAGCCGGAGTGGTATTCTGCTCTCCATTTATCATCGGTTTTTTGATGTTCATGATCGTTCCAATGGGAATATCCCTATACTATTCATTCTGTGATTATAATATTTTAACTCCGGCAGTATTTTCAGGGGCAAAGAACTATATCAAGATGTTTACGGATGATGAGGTGTGGCGCAAGAGCATTCAGGTCACTTTCTATTTTGCCCTTGTTTCTGTTCCGCTCCGTCTGATCTTTGCATTGATCGTTGCCATGCTGCTTTTAAAGACAACGAAGGCAACCGGCTTTTACCGTGCAGCTTACTATCTTCCATCGATCATCGGCGGCTCTGTAGCAGTAGCCGTTCTGTGGAAGAGGATCTGGGCGACCAACGGTGTGATCAATACCCTGTTAAACACCATTGGCATTAAGACCAGCTTCGCATGGCTTGGCAACACCAAGACCGCGATCTGGATGCTGATCATCCTGGCCGTATGGCAGTTTGGTTCTTCCATGCTGATCTTCTTGTCCTCCCTGAAACAGATCCCGACCTCCCTTTACGAGGCGGCAAGTATCGATGGCGCCAATGGATGGCATAGCTTCTGGAGGATCACACTTCCGTTACTGACACCAACGATCTTCTTCAACCTGGTAATGCAGATGATCAATGGTTTCCTGGCATTCACCCAGTGCTTCATCATCACGGGAGGCGCTCCGATGAATTCCACCCTGTTCTATACGGTTTATATGTATCAGCAGTCCTTTGAATTCTACAACACCGGCTATGGCGCGGCGATGGCGTGGGTGATGCTGATGATCATTGGTCTGGTGACACTGGTTCTCTTTGCAACCAAAAAACTGTGGGTATACGATGGAGGTCTGTAGAACATGAAGAAAAAACGTCTGATTGGAAAAATAATCTATCATGTGTTGGTCTGTGGCCTGGGCCTTGTCATGATCTACCCATTGGTATGGATGATCATGAGCTCCTTCAAGCCGACCAGTACGATCTTTACGACGGCAGGCCAGCTGATCCCGACACAATTTGTATTCGAAAACTATGTAAACGGATGGAAAGGCTTCGCAAAGATCACGTTTGCGACATTTTTCAAGAATTCTCTGTTTATTTCGATTGTAGCTACAATGGGAACCCTGATCTCCTCCTCCCTGGTTGCGTTTGGTCTTTCCAGATGTAAATTCTTCGGAAGAAGAGCCCTGTTCGTAGCAATGCTGTTATCCATGATGCTTCCGGCACAGGTGCTGATGATCCCTCAGTATCTGTGGTATCAGAAGTTAGGCTGGGTTGGTTCCTACAAACCACTGATCATCCCATATTTCTTTGCGATCCAGGGCTTTTTCGTATACCAGATCAGCAACTTTATCGATGGTATCCCGAGGGAGCTGGATGAGGCGGCGAAGATCGATGGCTGTTCTTATTACAGCATCTTCTTCCGCATCGTGCTTCCGCTGATCACACCGGCGCTGATCACATCCACGATCTTCTCCTTTATGTGGAGATGGGATGATTTCCTGTCAGCCCTGCTTTATATCAATGAGTCAGCCAAATATCCGGTCAGCCTGGCGCTGAAGCTGTTCTGTGATCCAGGTTCCTCTTCTGATTATGGTGCAATGTTCGCCATGGCAACATTGTCGATCATGCCGGCGATGATCATGTTCTTCTGCTTACAGAAATATCTGGTAGAAGGAATCAGTACATCCGGTCTGAAGGGTTAATGAGAAAAACGAATGAAAAGAGGGGGAGCGCAAAAAACGCATGAACGTTTTTTGCGCTCCCTTTTTCCATATGGAGGAGAAAATATGAGACAGAAAAGTGAGAAAGAAAGACAGCTTTGGGCACAGTTTGATGCGCTGCAGCTTGGAACTGGATGGGTGGAGGATGACATTGGAAAGCTCCAGATCCTGGTGGAGGATGTATACGGGGACAGTCATCCGGGCAGCGCCCATCTGGATGCTGTCAGCAGACAGGCAGTCTATGGCGTATTTGAGGAGGGGGCATTTCCGGCACAGTTTCATGTGACGGATATCTGCGACGGTTGTGCCCAGGGGCATGACGGCATGAACATGGTTCTGGCATCCAGGGAAGTGATCTGCGATATGCTGGAGATCCATGCCGGTTTTGTTCCGTGGGATGGAATGGTGATGAGTTCTTCCTGTGATAAATCAATTCCGGCACATCTAAAGGCTGCAGCAAGGATCAATATCCCGACGATCTTTATCCCGGGTGGAAGCATGAGACCAGGTCCGAACCAGACGACCTCACTGGTTGCAGGTGATATTTCTTTGAGACAGAAGCGGAAAAATGAGATCACACCGGAGGAGATCCGCAATTATAAACTGACAGGTTGTCCATCAGTCGGAGCATGTACCTTCCTTGGAACGGCAAGTACCATGCAGTGTATGGCAGAAGCCCTTGGCATGGCACTTCCGGGCAATGCCCTGGTTCCGGCGACCATGAGAGATCTGACTGAGTACTCCAGAAAAGCCGGAAAACAGGTGGTACGTCTTGCGAAGGCGGGGATTACACCTTCTATGATTATGACAAAAGAGGCATTTCGCAATGCGATTGTGGTGCACAGTGCGATCGGAGGCTCCACCAATGCATTGATCCATCTTCCGGCAATCGCCAAGGAGCTGGGGATCGAGCTGGATCCGGAATTATTTAATGAGATCAATCGGAAGATCCCGCACATCGGCAATGTGAATCCGAGTGGAAAACATCTGACAGAGAGCTTCTGGTTTGCCGGAGGTATCCCGATGGTGCAGATCATGCTAAAGGATCATCTGGATCTGGATGTGCTGACCGTGACCGGAAAAACATTAGGAGAGAATCTGGAGGAGATCCAGAGAGAGGGATTCTTTGAACGGAACATCGGCTACCTGCACAATTACGGCTTAGAGCGCGAGGATGTGATCACTCCTGTTGAGACAACGAAGGAAATGGGCTCAATCGCAGTGCTCAAGGGCAATCTGGCGCCGGAGGGAGCAGTAGTCAAATATTCCGCATGTGAAGAATCCATGAGAAAGCATCAGGGAAAGGCGGTCGTATTTAACTGTGAAGAGGATGCCCATGACGCTGTAGTGGAAGGACGGATCAATCCTGGAGAGATCATGATCATCCGCTACGAGGGGCCGAGGGGCAGTGGAATGCCGGAGATGCTGATGACAACAGAGGCCATTGTCTGCGATCACAAATTAAATGGCAAGGTTTCTTTGATCACAGATGGAAGATTTTCCGGTGCGACCAGAGGAGCGGCGATCGGACATGTGTCACCGGAGGCAGCGGTAGGCGGGCCGATCGCCTATGTGGAGACCGGAGATATCATTGCATATGATGTTTATGAGAAAACGATCAATATCGTAGGGCTTTGTGGAACGCCATTGTCTCCGGAGGAGGTTCAAAAAGGGCTTGAGGAACGCAAAAAGACTCAACCGCTGGTGAAAAAGCCGTATAAAGGAGTTTTAAAACGCTATACCGATCATGCGGAGTCAGCGATGAAGGGCGCAGGTTATTAAAAAATACAGGCAATATAAGACACAGGGCATAAGACATACGATATGAAACGCAGGATATAAAATACAGGGGGATTGACAGATGGATTGCAAATATATAACACCTTCCGTAACAATTTTTAAAGCAGATGGAACGGTGGATCTTGAGGCAATGGAACGGCATTTTGACTTTTTGATCCAGGGTGGTGTGGATGGAATTTTAATACTGGGAAGTATCGGTGAGTTCTTTTCAATGCCGATGGAGGAAAAAAAGAAGCTGATCCGCTGTGCAGTAAAGCATATCGCAGGACGTGTAAAGCTGGTCGTTGGAACGACCAGCATGGTGACAGAGGAGATCATAGAGTTGTCTAAATTCGCCCACAGGGAAGGCGCAGATGCCTGTATCATCCTGCCGCCATATTATTTTCCATTAAGTGCGGCAAGCATTGAGAATTATTATGATCACATCGCCAGTCAGCTGGCTGATCAGGAGTTGTATCTTTATAATTTCCCGGATCGGACCGGGTATACAATCCCGGTTCCGACTACATTAAATCTTCTGAGAAAACACAAAAATATCAAAGGATATAAGGATACACAGGCTGGGGTTTCCCATACCCTGGAACTGGTAAAGACAGTAAAGAAAGAATTTCCGTATTTTGAGGTATATGCTGGATTTGATGATAATTTTGCCCATAACGTGCTTTCTGGTGGTAATGGCTGTATTGGAGGACTTTCCAACCTGGTTCCGGAAGTCTGCCATGCCTGGGTAGATGCGTTCCGGAGAGAGGATCTGGCGGCAGCAAGAGAAGTACAGATGAAGATCAATGGATTGATGGAAATTTATCAGGTCGGCACGCCATTTGTACCATATATTAAGGCAGCGATCGGCAGAAGAGGGCTGGAGGTGGGCAGCAAGGCTTCCTTCCCATTTGTAGCACCGACAATAGATGATCTGGAAAAGATAGACCGGATTCTTGAAAAATATGGTATTGAAAAAGTCAATGGATAACTACATAGGGATCGTATGGGAAAATGAATGTTCAAGCTTTAGATGATAAGGGACGTTTCTATCTGATCTATACAGATGTAAAATCTTTCATTGGAAGTTTTAAGGATACCCATAATTATCTGGTGACGGCGGAGGACATCCATGGGCCGTGGTCAGAGCCAATCTACTTAAATTCCAGTGGCTTTGATCCGTCCCTATTTCATGATCGGGATGGCAGAAAATATTTAGTGAATATGGTGATGGATCATCGTTCTTATTCTGCATCGAAATTCGCGGGAATTGTGCTTCAGGAGTATTCGGAGGCAGAGCGGAAATTAGTTGGGCCGAAAAAGGTGATTTTTAAGGGTTCTCATCTGGGCGTTACAGAAGGACCACATTTGTATTGGAAAGACGGTTACTATTATCTGATGACTGCGGAAGGTGGTACTGGCTATCACCATGCAGTGACCGTAGCAAGAAGCCGGAATATAGATGGTCCTTATGAGGTGGCTCCCAATACGCCTATGTTGACCAGCCGGTATTTCCCAACCCATGAACTTCAGAAAGCTGGACATGGAAGTTTGGTGGAAACACCGGATCACCAGTGGTATCTGGCCCATTTGTGCAGCCGTCCTGTAGGGCAGGAGCGGAGATGTATTTTGGGCAGAGAGACTGCAATCCAGAAGGTAAAGTGGGTTGAAGACTGGCCTGTATTGGAAGATGGAACATGCCTGCCTCAGATGAAAGTGGCAGCACCGATGGCGGGAAATCAAAAAAACAATACAGAAGAAGGAAAAGTCAGAGACGGTGTAGAAGCGAAGGAAATCGACATGAGTGGGCCATGGTTTTATGAGGATTTCGATGGTGATACCTGGAGTCTGCATCTGCAGTCACTGCGAATCCCATTGGATGACCGTGCATCTCTAACAGACCGTCCAGGCTGGTTAAGACTGTATGGTGCAGAATCCCTGAATTCTCATTTTACTCAATCCCTTCTTGGCTGCCGTCAGCAAAGCTTCTATATGGAAGCGGAGACAAAAGTAGAATTCCAGCCGGAAAACTTTAAGCAGATGGCTGGATTGGCCTATTACTATAATACTCAGTGCTACTACTATCTTCACATTACCTGGGACGATCAGTTTGGCCGGATTCTTTCTATCATAAAAAATGATCTTGGAAAAGGCAGTTATCCCATTGGAATGGGCGTGTCGATTCCAGAGAAAGGTCCTGTATGGCTGAAACTGACAACCAGGAAAGAAACCGCTCAGTTTTCATATGCACTGGATGGTGAAAATTACAGAGAGATTGGAGAACCGCTAGATGCCACCATTCTTTCTGATGACTACTTTGACCAGACTGGCCATGGTATGTTTACTGGGGCCTTTGTGGCTATCTGTTGTCAGGATACCAGTGGGGAGAGAAAGGCAGCGGATTTTGACTGGATCCGGGTAAATATGATTGTATAGGGGGAGTTGTTTTCTGATGGATTGACTTGTTGAAAAAGATATTTCATCTTCTGAATATGATCATGATGAGGAGTGCGAAAAACCGTGTGCTTTTTCGCACTCTTTTTATTCAGTACTTACGAATTATTGGTCGATGAAAAAGTTCGTCTGGAAAAATGATAAAGAATGATTGACTTTGAATGAAAATGATTATATTATAGGGTTAAAGATGATTAAATACAATCATAATAAGTCAAAAAATAGTAAAGCCAAAGCAGCTGAATCAAGAACGCCTGGGCATTCTTGAACTACAAATGAAAAGGGGAATCCGTTATGTTGATGGAGAAACGCTTCCAGGAGATCCTGCGGATCCTGGAGGAGCAAGGAACGGTGTCGGTGCAGGATCTGACGGAAAGCCTGGATGCATCGGAGGCAACGATCCGGCGGGATCTAAGCCAGCTGGCCCAGATGGGAAAGTTAAAAAAGATTTATGGAGGAGCAGCCAGCTTAGAGACTGGTTATCAGACCAGGGAGATCCGGGTGGAGGAACGGCAGGAACTCTATGTGGAGGAGAAGAAGCAGATCGCAAAGTATGCGGCTTCCCTGATCGAGCCGGGAGATTTTGTTTATGTGGATGCAGGAAGCAGTACGGAATATCTGGTGGAGTACATCGAGGAACGTGACGCCTCTTATGTGACGAATTCTATGTCACATGCTTTGAAGCTGGCAGGAAGAGGCATGAAAGTCAGTATTCTTGGCGGCAATGTGAAGGGAACCACGGAAGCAGTAGTCGGAGCAGATGCTATGGAAACGCTGCGGCGGTATCATTTCACCAGGGGCTTCTGGGGAGCGGACGGAATCCGCAAGAAGGAAGGCTGTACCACGCCGGAGATGGAAGAAGCAGCGGTGAAACGGCTGTCCATGAAACAGACCAGGGAATGCTATGTGCTTTGTGACGGCAGCAAATTTGGCAAGATCGCACAGGTGACATTTGCAGAGCTTGCGGATGTGACGGTGATCACAGCGGGACTGAAGGATAAGAAGTATAAAAAATATGAAAATATTGTGGAGGTTGAAGACATATGATTTACACAGTGACATTTAATCCATCCCTTGATTACATTGTGCGGGCAGATCATTTTGCAGTTGGCGAGGTCAACCGGACAACCTATGAGCAGATCCTGGAAGGCGGAAAAGGACTGAACGTATCCGTAGTTTTGAAAAATATGGGACTGGACAGTGTGGCGCTGGGCTTTACTGCAGGCTTTACGGGAGAAGAGATCGAGCGTCGGGTGGCAGAGAGGGGCGTAAGCGCTGATTTTGTCCGGGTAGAAGAGGGGATGTCCAGAATTAATGTGAAGTTAAAGGCTGAGGTGGAAACGGAACTGAATGGACAGGGACCTCATATTGAAAAACGACATGTTGAGAGGCTCTATGAAAAGCTGGAGCAGTTAAAGAAGGGAGATATTCTGGTACTTGCCGGAAGTATTCCGAATACGCTTCCGGATGATATGTACGAGCGGATCATGGAGCGTCTGGATGGCCGTGGAATCCGGATCGTGGTAGATGCCACCAGAGAGCTTTTGACGAAAGTCCTTCCATATCATCCATTTTTGATCAAACCCAATCATCATGAATTAGGAGAGATTTTCCATGTGAAACTCAGTGATAAAGCTGAGATTGCTTCTTATGCGAAGAAGCTTCAGGCGATGGGGGCAGAGAATGTACTGGTGTCCATGGCAGGCGATGGTGCGGTGCTGGTTGCTGAGGATGGGGCCGTTTATGAATGTCCGGCTCCCAGGGGAAAGGTGGTCAATTCCGTAGGCGCCGGAGATTCCATGGTAGCAGGATTTTTGACAGGGTATCTGGAGACCGGAGATTATCAGGAAGCATTTTTAAGAGGTGCCGCAACCGGAAGTGCCAGTGCATTTTCGGAGCAGCTTGCCACCAGAGAAGAGGCAGAGGCACTTCTTACCCAGCTGAAGGAAGTGTGCATATGAAAATTACAGATCTGTTAAAGAAAGAGAGTATTGAGCTACATGGACAGGTGAAGACCAAAGAGGAAGCCATTGAGCGGATGGTGGAATTGATGGTGAGATCCGGAAATATCAGGGATGAGAATGCCTATAAACAGGGCGTGTTAAAGCGGGAAGCGGAAGGGACCACAGGAATCGGAGGTGGAATCGCCATTCCCCATGCCAAGAACTGCGGTGTGGCGCAGGCTGGTTTAAGCGCTATGGTGGTACCTGGCGGTGTGGACTATGACGCGATGGACGGCGCACCGGTAGACCTGTTGTTTCTGATCGCTGCGCCGGATACGGAGGATAATGTACATCTGCAGGTGCTGAGCCAGTTGGCGGTGCTTCTGATGGATGGAGATTTTACCGCGAAGCTGCGAAATGCAAAGTCGGAAGAGGAGTTTTTACGGGTCATTGACGAGGCAGAAAAAGTGACGGGTGAAGCCGCAGAAAAGGTGGAGCCATCCGTTCAAAAATACCAGGTTCTGGCGGTAACCGCCTGTCCTACTGGAATCGCCCATACCTACATGGCGGCAGAAAACTTAGAAAAGACAGCGGAGGAACTGGGCTATACCATAAAAGTAGAGACTAACGGAGCTGTCGGGGTGAAAAACCGCCTGACAGATGAAGAGATTCAGGCTTGTGACGGCATCATCGTAGCGGTGGACAAGCAGGTAGAGATGGCCCGGTTTGACGGAAAGCCAGTGCTGATCACCAGTGTGTCCAGCGGGATTCACGATGGGGAGAAGCTGATCCGCCAGGTGGTGGACAAGCAGGTTCCTGTTTATCACAGTGATGGAACAGGTGCTGGAGCCGGTAGCCGGATATCAGGCAGTCAGATATCTGGAAACAAAACATCAGGCGGTGCGGGAAAGGAACATGTTGTTCGGAAATTTTATAAGCATCTGATGAATGGCGTGTCCTACATTCTGCCACTGGCAGTTGGAAGTGGCTGCCTGGTGGCTCTGGCGTATCTGCTGGGAGCGGATGTAAGTGTCTATAGGATGGTAAACGGGCAGAAAGAAGTGTGGACGGGGATCACTGCAATCGGTGCAGACGGTATGGGAAATCCCGGAACATACCCTATGGCTATGTGGCTTTTGACTGCCGGTATGGTGATCCGCAAGATTATTTATCCGGTTATGGCCGGATTTATCGCCATGAGCATCGCAGACCGCCCAGGCCTGGTGATTGGACTGGCTGTAGGCGCAGTGGCTGACTGTGGCTTTTTAGGTGCAGTGGCTGCTGGTTTCTTAGGCGGCGGAGCAGTTCTGGCGGCTGGTAAGGCATGTTCTTATCTGCCGGAATCTGTCGATAGCATGAAACCAATGCTGTTTTATCCGCTGTTTGGAATCTTAATTTCTGGTATGATTATGACGATTTGTCGTCCATGGATTGGAACTTTGGACCAGATGATCAACCGCACGGTGGCATCTTGTGGTACAGGCTTTGTTGTGCCGGGAATGATCTTAGGTGCCGTCCTTGGCGGTATGATGTCAGCGGATATGGGCGGCCCCTTAAATAAAACCGCCTATGTATTTGGCGTAGCCCAGGTAACTGCCCTCAACGCAGCTGCAAGTCAGTACCAGGTTATGGCTGCCGTCATGGCAGGCGGTATGGTTCCGCCGCTGGGTATCGCTTTATGCACCACATTTTTCCCATCTTGTTTTACGGAAGAAGAACGGAAAAAAGGAAAATCCAACTATATGATGGGTCTGACGTTTAACACTGAGGGCGCCATTCCATTTGCGGAAAAGCATGCCTGCGTGAGAAGCGCCTGTCTCCTTGGCTCTGCTGTCGGCGGCGCTCTGTCCATGTTTTTTGGCTGTGGCGTGATGGTACCTCATGGCGGAATTTTTGTGATCTGGATGATTTCTAATCCGATTGGATTTCTGGCGGCTCTGGCAGCCGGAAGTGTCGTGACTATGATGGCGATGAGTATTGGTGTGAAATGGGAACAGGTCTAGGCAAGTAAAAGCAGTTTCTCTTAAGAAATCGAAAGTGATTCTTATGAGAAACTGCTTTTTTTATATTAATGAGGCAGCGTGTGAAGACTATCATATTCTTGAAGTTTTTGTAGGACAAACGGATCGTCAAAGGTAAGCCGGATAGGTGCGCTGCTGCTTACATTACTGTCGATATGCATATTTATAAGATCCCGATACTGTCGGGGCGTAATATTAAAATATTTTTTGAAAGCTCGGCTAAAGGCTTTCGCGTCAGAAAAACCAGCACTTAATGCAATTTCAAGGAGGGTGTCATGGGTGTTGTTAATCATGTAAGCGGCATATTCTAATCGCTTTCTGGTCAGGTATTCATAAAAACCAATACCAATGTGGGATTTAAAGAAAACAGAGGTATAAGCTGGGTTCATATCTGCAATGTTGGCAATATCAGATAACGAAATATTGTTTCTGAAGTTGTGCCCGATATATTTGATCATATTTTGAAACTTTTTCTGCTGGTCGGCAAAGGCAGTTGCAGGAAAACGAAGGTCTGTTTTCTCAGAGAAATGATGGAGCAAAGTGCTGGTCAGAAGATAGATCTGGGACAGTGCATGAAGCTCGTATGCCTTCTGGTCCGGAGCCGTGGACAGTGCCAGATAAATATTGGCAAAGCAGGAACGTATGGAACGAAAAACGGCATAATCCCTGGTCTGGACGTTTGACACGCAGGAGAACAGAGGTGAAAATCCGCAAAGTTCAGACAAAAATTCGTAGGATATATGAATTGCTGCAGCGATTGTTCCTGGTTCTTCGTTCATGGTAGCATGTCCGACATTATTATTGATGACAGTGACATCATTGGTACATAGATTGAAAATACCGCTTTCCGTATAGACTTTTACCTGCCCCTTCAGAACGATTAAAATTTCGATAGATGGATGCCAGTTAAAGCGGAAAAAGCCTGTTTTATAAATATAGGATTCATAAATATTTTTCCCAGAGGCATCCGCAAGGGTAGTTACAACATGATCAACAACTGGAAGCGTGCCGATGGAATTCTGATTAAAATTATTTTTTTTCATATTGTTATCTAAAAT
>SKDY01000791.1_pt1 | contig 23357 bp, 21 predicted proteins | sample 4826591 | NCBI WGS metagenome assembly SKDY01 (sample SAMN11008823, study PRJNA524170) | human gut metagenome | biome: Human fecal sample; material: Feces; isolation source: fecal sample from pouch patient p10, p22 | host: Homo sapiens | place: Israel: Tel-Aviv | collected 2016-06-15 | reverse complement strand
CCGTATTGCAACGGGCGGAACACCTTTGAGATACATCGATACTGCTTCAATTTGAATTTCTTTCGAGAACATAAGAAAACCCCATGAGTTAGATTTACTCCAACTCATGGGGTTCAGTTCAGCCTCAACACATGTGAGACCAGGCTTAAGTTTATTATCCGTGATGTGCACGCTTAGCGAAGAAGTCACCAACGAATTGGATCAACACGATAAGGAGCAAGATGATGATGGTTGCCAACCACATAACGTCGTTTTGGAAACGTTGGTAACCAGTAACGATAGCAGTGGTTCCAAGTCCACCGGCACCAATAGCACCTGCCATGGCCGTCAAACCAACCAAGCTAATCAACGTAACAGTTGAGACACGAATCAATTCTGAACGACCTTCACGTAGGTAAACATCAGTGATGATGTCCCAGTTCGTGGCACCGAATGAACGCGCGGCTTCAACCTTACCAGCATCAACACCCAACAAAGCGACTTGCACTTGGCGCGCGTAGAATGGGAAGACACCCAATGACAATGGCACAAGAGCGGCCGTCGTACCGATTGTGGTACCAACAATCAATTGTGTCAAAGGTGAGAAGGCCACCACCATGATGATAAATGGAATGGCACGGCCAACAGAGACCACCTTATCCAAAATTTGGAATACGGTACGGTTAGGCGTAATACCATTTTCAGTTGTTAGGACCAAACCAGTTCCGAAGGCAAGACCAAGCAAGCCGCCGAAGAAGGCTGAACCAATCGTCATGTAAATAGTTTGCCAAATAGCAATTCCCCAGCCGTAGTCACCGCTCCAGCCAAGTTGATAAACGTTTGGAAATGTTGTTTCAATCCAGTGAATCATTAGTTTTGTCCTCCCTTAGCAAGTTCGACAATCTTAACACCGTGATCAGCAAAGCTTGCCTTCGCCGTGGCACGTTGTGAGTCAGTTCCCTTGAAGATGGCGATGGCCAAACCAACTGGCGTCTTCGTCAAAATCTCCATGTTTGAGTACAACAAGTTTGTTGTCACACCGTAGTCAGCGTAAATCGTTGATAGCAATGGTTGCGCCGTATCTGCACCAACGTAATCGATTTGCAAAAGCTCTTCATCAGCTGACAATGGTTGCTCAGCCAAAAGCTCATTAACCTTCTCAAGCGCTTCGTCACGGTTAGTGGCCGTGTTAATGAAGTCCTTCGTCAATTGCTTTTGTGGGTTCGTGAAGATTTCAAGCAATGAACCGCGTTCGATGATGGCTCCGTTCTCCATCACAGCCACCTTGTTAGCGGCTTCCTTAACGGCTTGCATTTCGTGCGTAATCAACACAATGGTCAAACCAAGCTCTTGGTTCAATTGCTTCAACAAGGCCAAAATTTGGTTGGTCGTCTTAGGGTCCAAAGCTGATGTGGCTTCGTCAGAAATCAAAATTTCAGGGTCGTTAGCCAAGGCACGCGCGATGGCAACACGTTGCTTTTGACCACCAGAAAGTTGAGAAGGGTAGTTCTCAGCGCGGTCAGCCAAGCCAACCAATTCAAGCAATTCATTAACCTTAGCGGCCTTCTCAGCCTTTGATAGGTTAGAGTGCTTCAATGGTTGGGCAACGTTCCCAAACACCGTCAATTCGCTCATCAAGTTGAAGTGTTGGAAAATCATCCCAATCTTCTTACGCTCGTCACGCAATTGGGCAGGGCTCAACGTCGTCATTTCAGTGCCGTTCACCAAAACAGAACCTGAAGTTGGACGTTGCAACAAGTTAATCGTACGCACTAGCGTTGACTTACCAGCCCCAGAATAACCAACGATTCCGTAAATATCACCTTTTTCAATTGTGATTGATTCGTTTTGAACCGCCACAATTTCTCGATTCTTTTGCTTAAATGTCACGTTGACATCAGTTAGTTGAATAACAGCCATGAAAATCTCTCCTTATTAATCTCAATATGTATCACCGCTCGTGAAAGCGGTGGGGTGAAGTTGATTACTTCAATGTGATGTCCCAAGCTGGAATTTCAGCTTGACCCCAAGTCTTCTTCAAGTAGTCCTTAGTAGCCTTTGTTTGGTAAGCCTTAACAACTTGCTTGTAGATCTTCTTGTTAGCGTTCTTCTTAGAAGCAGCAATAATGTTGATCCACTTCTTTGAGTCCTTGTTAACAGGCTCAACGTAGATAGCTGAGCTCAACTTCAACTTAGCTTGTTGTGCGTAGTTCGTGTTGATAACTGCGCCATCAACTGACTTCAATGATGAAGGTGTTTGGTCAGCAGCAACTTCCTTGATATCCAAGTCCAACTTGTTTGTCTTGATATCCTTAACCGTTGGCATATCAACACCCTTCTTCAAGGTAATCAAGCCAGCTGATTGCAACAACGTCAAAGCACGGGCTTCGTTAGTTGCGTCGTTAGGAACGGCAATTGCATCACCCTTCTTGAACTTCTTAACTGACTTGTACTTCTCTGAGTACAAACGGATAGGTGTGATGAAAGTCTTACCAATGGCCTTAACTGAGTTCTTGTTTGACTTGTTCCAGTTTTCCAAGAAGTAGTAGTGTTGGAATGAGTTCAAGTCCAATGAACCATCCGCAACGGCCTTGTTAGGTTGGTTGTAGTCCGTGAAGACCTTTGTCTTAATCGTGATGCCGTACTTCTTCTTAGCCGTCTTGGCAACTTCTTCCCAAACCCCCTTGTCTGACGTTCCAACGATACCAACCGTCACCGTCTTTGAATCAGCTGAAACAGTCGTAGCAGGCAAAACAACAGATGCAGTCAACGCTGCGGCAGCTACCGCAACACCAGTCTTAAATACCTTGTTCATAAATAAATCTCCCAAATAATTAAAGTTCATGTCCCATATCAATAATGTGTTTGTTTTAAACAGGTGAGTAGAAAAAGAAAAAACTCGTTTCCAAATGACCATTCAAATAAATTGATGATCAAATAGAAACGAGTCTTCGTGTTACCATTCTACTTCATCTGGAGCGTTGCCACTCCAGACCTTAACAACGAGCGGGCAGTGAGCGAGATGATGCTTTGCCGATTCGTGTGTCTTGTAACGTAGACCAATCCGTCGTTAGCTTACAGACTTGCTGCTCACCAACGCCAATCACAGGCCATTTTCAGAAACAATCCACATAACAACTCACACCGAACGTTGTCTCTCTTTGATGCTTCAGGTAACTTACTTTCCTGCTCAACTTGTTTAAAACTTATAAAATGCTTGATTTGTATATTAACTGATTCTGAGAAATGTGTCAACAGGAAAAGTTACTTTGTTTCCAAACGGTCTTGACGAACGAAGAACCAAACGAATGCCAATAGGATTGGGGCACCGAATAACGTGTAGTCACCAATCATCAAACCAAGGAAGTGGGCGATGATCGCAGCCCCCAAGAATGAGGCGATAACCAAACCAACATTGCGTGTCTTAATAAATTGTGACTTGTCGTGGTTCAAGAAACCGTTAGCCAACGTTGCACCGAACGTCTTCAAATTACCAGTGCTCAAAACCGTGGCGTAAGGCATACCACGCAACTTACTGAACGTATCAGCTTGCATCGCCATGAAGATAGCCAAGACACTTAGCACAATCAATGAGTTCACACGGGCTAGCTCAAGGAAGGCAACAAATAGAACACCAAGCAACTCAATGAAGACCGATCGTTCTTCCCATTGCACTTCATTCTTAAATGATGCCTTCTTGATGATTTGGTTCAAAATCGCACCAACGAAGAAGGCAATGACTGGCCAGAAAAACAAACTAGCCGCGTGCCACTTACCAGACGCAACGTTAATACCAAGTTGCAACAGATTACCACTTTGGAAACTTGCAAAGCGGTTATCGTGAAAGGCGAAGGTATATGAGTCGATGTAACCGGCTGTACCGGCTAGCAACATACCTACACGGAGAGACTCCTTATAAGGAAAATTTTGTTCTGCCATGAACAAACTCACCAGCTTTCTTCTTATTAAAATTAAATAATTCCACATAACAGTATACAACTTACTTTCGAGCAGTGCTAAAAAAGTGTGCTGGCGTTTAGGTGGGTAAATTGTGGTAGAATATAAGGCATATATACTTACGAAAGTTAGGGAGACGAACGTCATGACAATGGCATTTCCGGATGATAGTTTGGCACTGCACACAGATGCTTACCAACTATCGATGATGCAAACGTATTTTAAGAAGGGCATTCATGAGCGCAAGGCGGTTTACGAAATGTACTTCCGAAAGATGCCTTTTGAAAATGGTTATGCGGTTTTTGCTGGACTAGAACGTTTGGTTGAATACTTGAAGGGACTTCATTTTTCAGAAAGCGACATCGCGTACCTACGTGAGACCGGCGAGTTCGATGAAGACTTCATGGACTACTTGAAGGATTGGCGTTTCAAGGCGACTGTTCGTGCACCGCGTGAAGGTGAAGTTGTCTTCAACAACGAGCCAATCTTGCAAGTTGAGGGAAGCGTTTTTGATGCGCAATTGGTGGAAACACCACTATTGAACATCGTTAACTACCAAACGTTGATTGCCACGAAGGCATCACGTATTCGTTCAGTTGTCGGTGATCAAACGCTGATGGAATTCGGAACTCGTCGTGCCCAAGAAATGGACGCGGCCCTATGGGGAACGCGTGCTGCTTATATCGGTGGTTTTAACGCAACGTCAAACGTGCGTGCCGGTAAGCTATTTGGTATTCCAATCTCTGGTACGCATGCCCACAGTTTGGTGCAAGTTTACCGTAATGATTACGAGGCCTTTAAGGCGTATGCCGAGACGCACAAGGACGTCGTATTCCTAGTGGATACGTATGATACATTGCGTTCAGGTGTGCCATCAGCAATCCGCGTTGCTAAGGAAATGGGTGACAAGATGAACTTTATCGGTGTCCGCATCGATTCAGGTGACTTGGCTTACGTTTCAAAGGGTGTCCGCAAGATGCTTGATGAAGCAGGTTTCCCAGATGCAAAGATTGTGGCATCGAATGACTTGGATGAAGAAACGATTACAAGTTTGAAGTTGCAAGGGGCCAAGATTGATACTTGGGGTATCGGTACGAAGTTGATTACGGCTTATGACCAACCAGCATTAGGTGGTGTTTATAAGGTTGTTTCAGTGGAAAATGAAAACGGTGAGATGGTCGATACCATCAAGATTTCAGGAACTGCTGAGAAGATTTCAAACCCAGGTAAGAAGCAAGTTTGGCGTATTACACGTAATTCTGATGGTAAGTCACAAGGTGATTATGTTGCCCTTTGGGATGAAGATCCACGTGAGTTGCCAGACGGTTTGTACATGTTCCACCCAAACTACCCATACTTGAATAAGACGGTTGTTGATTATACGGCCCGTCCAATCTTGCAAGATGTATTTGTGGATGGCGAACTGGTTTATGACTTGCCAGCTTTGAATGATATTCGTGATTACACAGCTGAGCATATTGAATCACTATGGTCTGAGTACCGTCGTGATCTGAACCCACAAGAATACCCAGTTGACTTGTCACAAGCCGCTTGGGATCACAAGATGAATTTGATTAAGGAGCTCCGTGAATACGTCTCTGAAGTCGCAAAAGAATACGAAGAGAATTAGGAGCATCATCATGCGTGATTTGCAAAAGAAGATTATTGATACGTTGGGTGTTCAAGCAACCATTGACCCTGAAACGGAATTCCGCCGTTCAGTGGACTTGTTGAAGGCTTACCTTAAGAAGACTGGGATGAAGACATTGGTTTTGGGAATCTCAGGTGGTCAAGATTCAACGCTTGCCGGTAAGATGTCACAAACGGCAGCTGAAGAGTTGCGTGCTGAGACGGGGGATGCGGACTACAAGTTTGTGGCCATGCGTTTGCCATACAACGCCCAAGCCGATGAGCAAGATGCCTTGGATTCAATTGCTTGGCAACAAGCTGACCAAACGATTCGTGTAAACATCGAAGACTCTGTGCAAGGTGTGGTCAAGCAACTTGAAGCAGCTGGTGTGACGGTGTCAGACTTTAACAAGGGTAACATCAAGGCCCGTGAGCGTATGATTGCGCAATACGGTGTTGCCGGTGCGATGCACGGTGTTGTCGTCGGAACTGACCACGCAGCTGAAGCGTTGGCTGGCTTCTACACGAAGTTTGGTGACGGTGCGGCTGACATTACGCCGTTGTACCGTTTGAACAAGCGCCAAGGTCGTCAAATCTTGGCTTACTTGGGTGCCCCTGAACACTTGTACCAAAAGACGCCAACGGCTGACTTGGAAGAAGACCGTCCAGCATTGCCAGATGAAGTGGCATTGGGCGTGACTTACGATGCAATCGATGACTACCTAGAAGGTAAGGATGTTGCTGAAAAGGATGCCATCCAAATTGAAAAGTTGTTTACGACAACTGAGCACAAGCGCCAATCACCAGTGACTGTTTTTGATGAGTGGTGGAAGTAAAACGTTATAAGAAACGAGACCTGTTTCCCGATTGGGAACAGGTCTTTTTTTGTAACGAAAATGTATTGTGTATATTTTGACAATCGCCAAAATGATAAAACCTTAATGTAACAGAACGTTAGGTTATCGGTTACGAATGTATAGGAATAAATTTGCGTCCAAACATTTGTATATAAATTAACAAAACGACACTATATAGGCATATTATGCGCGTCATTCACTAATAGTTAGGAATATTTATACATTTGACGTTTGTATTTATTTTTCCGATAATAGACACAGCAAAGAACGAGTAATGTTCGTATACTAACGAAATGTTACTAAAAAGGGGTATTGAAATGGGGTCTATTAAGTTATCAGACGCGTTTGTCGCCGAAACAATTGCGAACATTAAGCCACACTGGGGAACGTTGGGCTGGGTAACCTACAAGCGTACGTATGCACGATGGAATGATGCAGCGGGACGTACAGAAGAATGGCATGAGACGGTTAAGCGTGTAATCGAAGGAAACATCAACTTGGATCCACGTTTGCAAGAAGGTACAGCGTCAGTTGCTGATATTGATGCGCTACAAATCGAAGCTGAGGAATTGTTCCGTGCGATTTACTCATTGTCTGCAACACCATCTGGTCGTAACTTGTGGATTTCAGGGACGCCTTATCAAGAGGCGCACGGTGATGCGTTGAACAATTGCTGGTTTGTGGCCATGCGTCCACAAGCATATGGTGAGAGCCACATTGTGCCACCATATGCAGACAAGCAAGAAATCATGGCATCAATGCCATTTGCTTTCTTGTTCGACCAATTGATGAAGGGTGGCGGTGTTGGTGTTTCTGGGACGCAAAAGAATGTCGTCCAAATGCCAGCGGTTGCCCAAACGGTTGATGCCACTATTGTGATTAACTCTGAGGCTGATGCGTATGAAGAAGCCCGTATTGCAGGAGCGGATAACGCAACTGAAATCATGGTTGGGGATGCCGATGTTGTGACGGTTCCTGACACACGTGAAGGTTGGGTCTTGATGACGGCTGATTTGATTGATCGTCACTTCCGCCAAGACATGAAGCGTGCGGTTGTTTATGATGTTTCAGCTATCCGTGCCAAGGGTACCAAGATTAAGGGCTTTGGTGGTGTTGCTTCTGGTCCAGCCCCATTGATTGAGTTGATTCAAGATGTGAACGACTTGTTGAACGACACGTTGGGTGAGCACTTGTCATCAGTTGATTGCACGGACATTGCAAACTTGATTGGTAAGACAGTTGTTTCTGGTGGTGTACGCCGTTCTGCTGAAATTGCGCTTGGGGATGCCGATGATGCAGCCTTCGTTGCGATGAAGCAAGACAAGGAAAAGCTCTACCACCACCGTTGGGCATCTAACAATTCTGTTTTCGTAACGGCTGATGACACGGCTCAATACGATGACATCGCCGCAGCCATTGCTGAAAATGGTGAACCTGGGGTTGTTAACTTGGATTTGTTGCGTAACTACGGCCGTTTGGCTGATGGTGAGCAACCAGGGATTGATGCCGATGTTGAAGGAACGAACCCATGTGGTGAAATTTCTTTGGCAAACGGTGAAGCCTGCAACCTGTTTGAGGTCTTCCCAAACGTTGCGATGGAACAAGGTTTTGACCCTGCCCGCATCGTTGCATTGGGAGCGCGTTTTGCTAAGCGTGTAACATTTAGCCCATATGATTGGGAGATTTCACGTCAAATTATCAACAAGAACCGTCGTATCGGGGTGTCTTTGTCAGGTATTCAAGATTGGGTTTTGACGTCATTCGGGGCACCTGTTGTGACGGGCTGGGATGGTGACACACCAATCTACAACCAAGAGTTGATCAATGAAGTTGACCGTTTGTACCAAGCAGTTAAGGAAGCTGATGCACAATACTCAGCAACGTTACACTGCAATCCATCAGTGAAGTGCACGACGGTTAAGCCATCAGGTACGGTATCAAAGTTGACGGGTGTTTCAGAAGGAATGCACTTTAACTACGCTGACCACTTGATTCAACGTATTCGTTTCCAAGATACGGATCCGTTGTTGAAGGCGTTGCAAGCGGCTCGTTACCACATCGAACCGGATGTTTACTCAGAAAACACAATGGTTGTTGAGTTCCCAGTTAAGGCTGCTTCAGCTGATTACCCTGGATTTAAGTCAGCTGGTGAAGTGAGCGTTGCCGAGCAATTGGCTAACCAAGCGTTCTTGCAAAAGTACTGGGCTGACAATTCGGTTAGCTGCACGATTACGTTCCAAGAGGATGAAAAGCCTTTGTTGGCTAAGATGTTGCGTCAATATGCCCCACAAATTAAGTCAACGTCAATGTTGCCTTACTCAGGACACGGCTTTGCGCAAGCACCAAAGGAACCAATTTCAGCTGAAGATTATGCTGAACGTTCAGTATCAGTATTCGGCGATGTGCAAGCAGTCTATGAAGCGCTACACAGCGAAGATAAGTTGATGGACTTGGTTGATTCAAGTGATTGTGAAACGGGTGCATGCCCAATTAAGTAACGCAGGAGCAGAGAGATGCGAGTAATTAGTAAAGTTTTGATGTTGTTGATTGCGTTGGTTTTGATTATTGGTGGGACACTGTTTGGTATGCAACACTGGCAAAGCCGCACAGATGCTCAAACAACGCAATCGAAAGCTGAACGTCATGTGACAATGGTTGTGAAGCATGATGGTAAAGAGAAGACGTTCAAAGTGACGTTGAAAAAGGGCGAGACGCTATTAGATTTGGCCCAAAACGAGAAGCGTGAGCCGAAGATGTCGGTCACGGCCGATGGGTTTATTACTGAAATCGATGGTCGTGCGCAGAATCAAGTGAAGAACCAATACTGGGTTTATACGGTAAATGGAAAGCAAACCAGTGAAGCGCCCGCTGATTTGAAGTTGCATTCTGGTGACCGTATTACCTTTGAGTTGAAGCAGTTCTAATGACAAAAACGCTACATTGGGTGGCGATGACAGGCGTGTTGACGGCCGTGATGGTTGTCGCGCGCCTGTTCGTGCATCCATGGCCAAATGTGACCCCGTTCACCGCCTTGGTCATCCTTGTTGCTTGGTATTTTGGCTGGCGCATTGCCTTACCAGCAGCAAGTCTTGCTGTGATTTTAACGGGATTGTTGTTGGGGATGCACCCGGTGGTGATGGTGCAACTGATTTTGTACGCCGGTTTGGTATTGATTACCAGTGGTAGTCGGCATGTTGCCGATGAAAAAAGCATGGCATTGATTGTTGGCCTAGTCTTCTGTTTAACTTACGGATTTTGGACGACAATCTTGCAAGCACCATTCTTATTTGGTGGATTTAATTGGCCCGCAATTTGGAGCTATTGGTTGGCCGGATTATCGTTTGATTTTGCGCATTGTGTGACGACGTTTATGTGCGTCATAGCGCTGTTTCATCCGTTTTCTCGGATAATGACGATGTATCAAAATTTACCGCAAAAAACTTGACTTACTATGATAAAATAAGTGTGATGTATTAGGAGGATATGATAATTAAATGGTTACCTGTTCACCTGACTATAAGCATATTGTTTAGGGATTTTTTGTCGTCATGTTACCATTGGCTTATACAAACTAAAAGGGGTAAATCACAATGATGAAGACGTTCAACACGATGAGCTTGCAAAAGGAAGATTTCAAGCCCATCAACGAGAAGACGATCAACATGTACGTTTGCGGACCTACTGTCTACAACTACATCCACATCGGTAACGCGCGTTCTGCGATTGCTTTTGACACCATCCGTCGCTACTTCGAGTACCGCGGATACGAAGTTAACTACGTTTCTAACTTTACTGACGTCGATGACAAGATGATTGCTGCCGCAGCTGAGCAAGGAATTACGGTTCCTGAATTGGCCGACAAGTACATCGATGCCTTTAACGAAGACACAGCGCCATTGAACATTAAGCCTGCAACTGTTCGCCCTCGCGCAACTGAGCACATTCCTGAGATTATCGAGTTCGTTGAGGACTTGATCAAGAAGGGTTACGCTTACGAGTCTGAAGGTGACGTTTACTTCCGTGCTAAGAAGTTCAAGGGATACGGTATCTTGGCTCACCAAGACTTGGCTGAAATGGAATCTAACGCCGCTGGTCGTTTGGATGACGGTGAATTGGCACGTAAGGAAGACCCAATGGACTTTGCTGTCTGGAAGGGTGAGAACGGCGATGGTGCCATTGCTTGGAACTCACCTTGGGGTAAGGGACGTCCTGGATGGCACATCGAGTGCTCAGTGATGTCAACGAAGTACTTGGGAAACCACTTGGATATCCACGGTGGTGGAATTGACTTGGCTTTCCCACACCACACGAACGAAATTGCACAAACTGAAGCTCACACTGGTGAGAAGTTCGTTGAGAAGTGGTTGCACAACGGATTCGTAACGGTTGGTGATGAAAACGAGAAGATGTCAAAGTCTTTGGGTAACTTCACGACTGTTCACGAGTTGTTGCAACAAATCGATGACCCAATGGTTTTGCGTTTCTTCATGGCTACGACGCAATACCGTCGTCCAATTGCTTACTCACAAAAGAACATGGACTTGGCTGCCCGTAACTTGGAGCGTATCCGCACTGGTTACCGCAACTTGCAATTCCGTTTGGGATCAGCAGTTGAAGGTTCAGATGCAGATATCGAAGCAAAGGCACAAGAAAAGGTTGATGCCTTTGTCGAGGCCATGGACGATGACTTCAACGCACAAAACGCTATGACGGCGGTTTACGAGTTGATTGAATTAGCAAACTTGTACTCACAAGCTGAAGAAGTAAAGACTGACACGGTCAACTTTGTCTTGAAGCAAATCAAGGACTTGATGAACGTGTTCGGTGTTGACGGTTTGGAGCAAGCACCTTTGTTGGATGCAGATGTTGATGCATTGATCAAGGAACGCGATGCTGCCCGTGAGACATCAAACTTTGTTCGTTCAGACGAAATCCGTGACGAGTTGGCTGCTCGTGGCATTATCCTAGAAGATACGCCACAAGGAACGCGCTGGCGTCGTGCATAATTAATAGTTTTTAGAACAGTCACTTGGCTTATTGCTGGGTGGCTGTTTTTTTGCTTGGGTGCATAGGACGTGCGTTATATCACAAAATAAAAAAATATAAGGTTGGGTTATTTTTAAATAACTTAAAAATATGTAGTGCAACAAAACCCTAAAAAACAACTGTTTTAACTGATTTTAGACTTTGTGAATGATTGACCAAAGTGCTGAATTTAGAGTTTAATAACCATATAATTAATTTATGTGAAAAAAAGCACTAATTGAATTAGAGGTTGAATTATGAATTTAGTAGCAATTGTGGGAACCAATGCCCGCAAGTCGTATAACCGAAGCTTACTTTGGTTTATGAAGAAACATTTTAAAGACCAAGCAAACATTGAAATTGCAGAAATCGCCGGTTTGCCACTGTTTAGTGAGGAGGCGGAGGTGCCACTTCGAGTAGAAGAAATGGCGCGTCAAATCGAAGCAGCAGACGGTGTGATTATTTCAACACCAGAATATGATCATTCAATTACTGCGTCATTGAAGTCGGTAATCGAGTGGATGAGTTATGGATCGCTTCATCCATTTACGAACATGCCTGTAATGATTGTTGGTACGTCATTGGGGAAGATGGGAACGACAAACGCCCAAGAGCACTTACGACAAATTATGGATGCGCCGGGTTTGGACGCGTTTGTATTGCCAGGGAATCAGTTTTTGCTGGGACCAGCAGCAGCTAACATTGATGTGGCCCATGAAGAATTGACTGACACTGGTACCGTTGGATTCCTTGAGCAAATCTTTAGCAACTTTATGGTGTTTGCCGATTCACTTCGACCAATGCGTGCCATAGCGATGAATCGTGCGACATCCAGCACACCAAAAATCTCAAACGAGGATAAAGTTGCCAATATAAATTTAGGGTACAGCGATACTGTGAACGTGTTGCAGGGTAGCGCCTTGGATTTAGATACTGTTCCTTCGATCGTTATTAGTCCCGCTGGCAATGCGAAAGTGTTGGATCGTGGTGATGGTTGGTGGATTGAGAAAACACAGCTAACGGACAAGGGTGTCACGCCTAAAGTAGCTGCAACAACTACTACAGATGATGAAGAAGACGATGCCACGACCGGAGCGTCAATGTTTTGATCAAAATTGAAAAAACGTGGCGAGCGATGGGCACGACGAATAGCGTGATACTGTATGGCACAAGCGATAAACGTTACCTAGATGAAGCAATCGACCTCGTGCGAAAGTATGAAAATTTGTTCACTGTGAACCGTGATTACTCGTCGGTGATGTCAATCAATAAAGCAGCTGGGAATCATTCAGTTCAAGTACCAGCTACGGTTTATCAATTAGTAAAACGTGCAGTGATGGTTAGTCGCGAATATTTTGGGTTTAACGTCGCAATTGGACCACTGGTTAAACTTTGGCGCATCGGCTTTGCAGACGCAAACGTGCCTGATGAAATTGACATCAGAAATTGCCGACGAATTATCTCACCAGCTGAGATTGTTCTTAATGATGACGACTTATCGGTGTATCTACCAACTGCGGGCATGGAGTTGGACCTCGGTGCAATCGCTAAGGGGTACATTGCCGACCGGGTGAAAAATCTTTGGCAAGCACAAGGACAACTTGCTGGCATTATTAATTTCGGTGGAAATATCGTGTTATTGAATCCGGCACCCCATAAACAGAATGGTATGTGGCGGGTGAGCGTTCGCAATCCTTTGGTTAGACATGGTGAAAAGATTGCAAGTTTCACGACGCCGGCTGCATCAATCGTGACCAGTGGAGTAGCCGAGCGCCATCTAATGGTTGATGGCAAAATGTATCACCATATTATCGATTCAGAAACGGGTTATCCGCACGATAATGAGTTGGCAAGTGTTACTGTCATTTCTCCCGAGTCAATTGATGGTGAAATTGAAACAACGCGCTTGTTCTTCAATGATGGACCGCTAGATAGTGACTATCCATTCGGAGCCATTTTCATTTACCGTGACAAGTCAATACAGCTGGTCAACATGGATCAGTCAAATTTTAAAATTATAAATTCAGAATTTTATTTAAAGGAGTCATAGTTTTATGGCAGATCAAATTGAACTAGAAAACAGTCAAACAATTGTTGATGGCAACGGTGTCATCAATCTACCAACAGGTAAAATTTCATTGCACACGTTACGGCAAGTATTGAACTTGTTGCCATTCGAAATCGACTTTGCTAATGCAGATGACGAGTTGGTTTATTATTCAGCGGTTGACAATCGTGTGAATGCCCGTAGTCAAAATTCACTAGGAAAGCCGTTTGTTTCATTGTTTGCCGAAGCCGATCAAGAGGCCGTTCAAAACATGCTTACAGATTTTCACAATGGTGCTGCAAGTCATTTTGAACAATGGTTTCCTAAGAATGACAAAACAGTTTATGCCAACTATTATTCCGTCCGCGATATTGATGGCACTTTTCTAGGAACGCTTCAGTTCACAGGGGACATCACCCGTATTCAAGGATTTCGTGGCATTCGCACGGCATTCAATTCAGGTAAGTCAGACAAGTAATTTACTAACTTGCCACTATGTTAAATGAGGGAAACACATGTTATTAAATGACTTGGAATACTTTGTTGCAATTGCTGAAGAAGGGTCAATAACCAAGGCAGCTCACGTAAAGTTTGTTTCGCAACCATCGATAACCAATGCGCTACGCCGATTGGAAGATGAGCTAAACACCACGCTGATCATCCGTACACGGGGAAATGCTGATTTACGTCTAACCGATACGGGTGAAACATTGTTACGACACAGTCGCATCATTATGCGTGAAACGGAGATTATTCAAAGCGAAATTGGTAAGCAACAAAAAATTGCCATGGGTGTTCCTCCGATGATTGGTGCAACAATTTTTCCAAGAATTATGTCGCAGTTAGGTCCTAAAGAAATTGATTCGTTTCACATGGTTGAAACTGGGCCCGCCAGTATGTACGAGTTGATTGACCAAGACAAAATTGACTTGGGATTTATTGGATCACTTACCCCAGAGAAGAGTAAGCAATATAACAGTTACTTCATTACTAAAAGCCCTTATGTTGTGATTTTGCCATTAGGTCACCCACTAGCAAATCGACCATCCCTATCAGTAGGTGATTTAAAAGGCGAACGTTTCATCACAGTCACCAAACAATTCACAGCGTACCGTGTTCTCATGGATCAACTTGTTGAAAATGATATGACAGAAGAAATACACAACTTGTATATCACGAATGAGGCTCTGACAGAGCAAGGCTTAGTTGCCGCAGGTAATGGAGTAGGCATCATGGCTAGGTTGGCCGTGGAAGACCGCCGTGATTTGGCGATTGTGCCGTTAACTAATCCGATTAACTTCTACATCTATTTGATTCAGAAGCGCAATCATCAACTCTCAGACTTCGAAGAAGTCACTAAAAACAAAATCATCGAAGCAATTAAGACGTTAACGATTTAGGTTTATAAACAAGGAGAAAATAAAATGTTACAAGAATTCCGTATTGAATCAGACGCTATTGGTGAAGTACAAGTGCCAATTGATGCTGCTTGGATGGCGCAAACACAACGGTCATTGCAAAACTTCCCAACCGGATCCCGTATGCCATTGGGCATTATCCGTGCTTTGCTGAACATCAAGCGCGCCGCTGCCTTCGCTAATAAGGCTAATGGTTCATTAGATGCCGATAAGGCTGATGCCATCGTCGCCACTATTGACGAGTTGTTGTCATTAGATGATGTGGAACTACGTAAGGACTTCCCTCTATCTGTTTACCAAACCGGTTCAGGTACGCAAACAAACATGAACACGAATGAAGTGGTTGCCCACTTGGCATCACAAAAGAGTGGCCTGGAAATTTTGCCTAACGACCACGTAAACATGGGACAATCATCAAACGATATCTTCCCAACAGCAATGCACATTGTTGCGACTGAATCAGTTGCGACGGTTGAAAAGGCTTTGGACCACTTGATTGCTGAATTGCGCATTAAACAAGATGCATACTGGGATGTGATTAAGGTTGGACGTACACACTTGCAAGACGCAACACCTTTGACATTCGGACAAGAATTGTCAGGTTATATTTCATCTTTGAAGCACGATAAGGAAATCATTGAGGCATTGCGTCCACAATTGTATGAATTGGCGATGGGTGGAACGGCCGTTGGTACTGGTTTGAATGCCAATGTTGAGCTTGGTAAGGCAATCGCTGCCACTGTCTCAGACATTTACGGGTTCTCATTCACGGCTGAAAGCAACAAGTTCTATGGTTTGACAAGTCATGCTGCAATGAACGCGGTGCACGGTGCGTTCAAGTCATTGGCAGCTGATTTGATGAAGATTGGTAACGACATTCGTTTCTTGGCTTCAGGTCCTCGTGGTGGTTACGGTGAATTAAAGATCCCTGCTAACGAGCCTGGTTCATCAATCATGCCTGGTAAGGTCAACCCAACGCAAGTTGAAGCTTTGACGATGGCAGCTGTCCGCGTCTTTGGAAACGACACGACGATTACGATGGCTTCTTCACAAGGAAACTTTGAATTGAATGTGTTCAAGCCAGTTATTATTAATGCCTTTTTGGAATCATCAGAATTGTTGGCTGGTACCATGACTGGTTTTGCTGACCGTATGATTCACGGTTTGGAAGTTAACCCAGCCCGCATGAAAGAATTGTTGGACAACTCATTGATGACGGTTACAGCCTTGTCACCACACATTGGGTACCACGCTGCTGCTGAAATTGCGCAAGCTGCCGACAAGAATGGCACAACGTTGAAGAAAGCGGCTTTGGCATCAGGTGATTTGACTGAAGCACAATACGATGAGTGGATGGACTTCATGGCAATGACAAACTTGGATCGTTCCAACAAGGAGTAATTAAAATGGCAAAGTTTATTTTTCCAAAAGCTAACCCAGCCGAAATGAAAGATAGTTATGACTTCGTTGTCATCGGTTCGGGGGCAGCTGGTATGACTGCTGCTATCCAAGCCCAAGAGCTTGGTTTGGACGTGGCAATTTTCGAGAAGTTGGCGGTATTGGGAGGGAACTCTAACCGTGCGTCTTCTGGTATGAATGGTGTTGAAACATTTGTACAACTCCAAAATGGCATTGTGGATTCCCAAGAGTCTTTCTATGAAGACACACTCAAGGGTGGTGGTGGCACAAACAACACTGAGTTGTTGCACTACTTTGTCGCCCACACTGAATCAGCGATTGATTGGTTGTACAACCATAACATCAACTTGACGGATATCACGTCAACTGGTGGTATGTCACAAAAGCGTGCCCACCGTCCGGGTGATAAGTCAGCTGTTGGTGGTTACCTGGTAAAGGGGCTTCAAAAGCAGTTGGCTTACAAGCAAATTCCTTTGTTTGCTGGTACGAAAGTTTTGGAGTTGATCAAGTCAGGCGACCAAATCACAGGGTTGAAGATTAACAACGACCAAATTGGTGAGAAGACAGTTAATGCGAAAGCTGTTTTAATTGCCGCAGGTGGCTTTGCTCAAAACCGTGAGATGTTGGCTGAGTATGCTCCAGAGTTGTTGGACTTGAAGACTACTAACCACCCTGGTGCTACTGGTGACGGAATGAAGTTGGCGACTGCTGTTGGTGGTACGTTGGTTGATATGAATAAGATTCAAATCCACCCAACGGCACAACAAGACACGGATCACGTTTACCTAATTGGTGAAGGGGTTCGTGGAGAAGGCGCAATCTTGGTAAACCGTGCTGGTCAACGTTTTGTTAATGAAATGACAACGCGTGATAAGGCCACCGCAGCAATCAATGATCTGCACGAAGATGGAGCAACCTTGATTTTGGATCAAGGCATTCGTGATGCGTTCAAGGCAATTGATTTTTACTATGCTATGGGATTGGTAATAGAAGGAGCAACTTTGGCTGAGTTGGCTGACAAGGCTAACCTAGATGCGAAGCACTTAGAAGAAACGGTTGCCAAGTGGAACGAGTTCCAAGCGGCTGGTGAAGATACGGTGTTTGGTCGTACGACAGCCATGGACCGTGGCATCACTACAGGGCCATTCTACGCTATTCACATCAAGCCAGCTATCCACTACACGATGGGTGGTATCAAGATTAACAAGTTGACCGAAGCGTTGACTGAGGCTGGTGATGCAATCTCTGGTTTGTACGCAGCCGGTGAGGTTACCGGTGGTTTGCACGGTAACAACCGTATCGGTGGTAATTCAATTGCTGAAACTGTTGTGTTTGGTCGACAAGCTGGTAAGCAAGCTGCTAAGTATGTACTAGATTTGTAGGATAAAGGAATAGGTTGTAGGTTATCTTTCATGAATACGCTAGAAAAAGTAGATTATAAGAAATTTATTGCACCCATCGTTGTCGGATTGGTTTTGTGGTTCTTGGCGGGAATGCGACCTGATGGCATGTCAGTTGCTGCTTGGCACATGTTCGCGATTTTCGTTGCAACAATCTTAGGACTTGTTACGAAGCCATTGCCACTAGGAGGTGTGGCTTTGATTGGTTTCGTTGCAGTTGTTTTGACGGGCACGGTCCCAATGGATGATGCAATTGTAGGGTTTGGAAACGGCTCAATTTGGTTAATTGTAATGGCCTTTTTCATCTCACGTGGGTTCATTAAGACCGGCTTGGGACGACGAATTGCGTTGATCTTTGTACGTGCTTTTGGAAAGAAGACATTGGGATTAGCATATGCCTTGTCAGCAGTTGATTTGGTTGTGGCCCCTGGAACTCCTTCAAACACAGCACGTGCTGGTGGGGTTATGTTCCCAATCATCAAGTCATTGGCTCAAACGTTTGGCTCAGATCCTGAAAAGGGTACAGAACGAAAGATTGGATCATTCTTGATTTTTACAGAATTTCACGCTAACGCGATTACGGCGGCGATGTTTTTGACTGCTATGGCGGGTAACCCAATTGCTCAAACTTTTGCCGCTAAGCAAGGTGTTGATATTACTTGGATGAACTGGTTCTTGGCTGCATTAGTTCCAGGTATTTTGTCATTGATTATTGTGCCATTTTTGATTTACAAGATGTATGCACCTGAGGTTAAGGAAACCCCAGACGCAAAGGATTGGGCTGAATCTGAATTGCATGAGATGGGTAAGGTTTCAAAGCCTGAAATTATGATGATTATCGGTTTCGTACTTGCATTGGTGTTGTGGATTTTAGGCTCATTTGTTGGTATTGATTCAACGACTACTGGCTTCTTAATTATCGGATTCTTGTTGATTGCGGGAGTTTTGTCATGGAATGACATTTTGAAAGAAACTGGAGCGTGGAATACGTTGTTCTGGTTCTCGGTTTTGGTTATGATGGCAAGTCAATTGAATGCGCTTGGCTTTATCCCTTGGTTGTCGAAGACAATTGGTGCAAGTTTGGGTGGCTTGAATTGGTTCGTTGTTTTGATGCTATTGTTGGTAGCGTACTTCTACAGTCACTATTTCTTTGCTTCATCAACTGCCCACGTGTCGGCCATGTATGCAGCATTCTTGGCAGTGGCGATTGCTGCTCACGTGCCAGCTTTGTTGGCAGCATTGATGCTTGGGTTCTTCGGGAACTTGATGGCCTCAACGACTCACTATTCATCAGGCCCTGCTCCGATTTTGTTTGGGTCAGGATATGTAAAGCAGGGTGAGTGGTGGCGAATGAATTTTATCCTTGGCTTGGTTTACATCGTCATTTGGATTGGTGCTGGTGGTTTGTGGATGAAGATGATTGGTATGTGGTGATAGATAATTCCTAACACGGTTTCTATGAAACGCCTTATCTGGTAGCAGGTGAGGCGTTTTTCGTTTGGTGTTTTTTGTGTAATGGCAGTTCACTAGTTGAAGCTGGCTATGAGTCGAAGTTTTATCAGGTCGACGTGGCACATCGGAATTTGGTATTCGTGGCTTAACACAATCGGCTGCCATTAAGCGGATGACTGTACCTGAACAACAAGCGAATGTATTGAACGAAATGACTTGGGACGTGAAGCAACGCCAGCCGATATTGCTGGATGTGTGGCAAGGTTTGCTTTGCCGGGATCAGCTTATATTACTGGTCAATCTATCATGGTTGATGGCGGTATGGAATTTCTCTAATTTATTTTTAATAAAAATATTGACGTTTTCTAATTTTAGTTTTAAGATACAAACATCGACTGGGAAGAGATAAGTACTTTTCAAGCGTCGCCCAGAGAGTTAATGGTTGGTGTGAATTAACGGACGCGCGAGTTGGAAAATGGTCTTGGAGTCTTAATGACGTGAGCAAAGTGTTAGCGTCGCTCGGGTGCGCCCGTTATCGCGCTTAGGTATCGTCGGTATACGACCGTACTGAAAGAGGATGGTCTTTATTTTTTGGACCATTGAACCCGGGTGGTAACACGTGAAAACGTCCCGTAGCTGTAGTGGCTACGGGACGTTTTTGTTTACGGATAGTTGAAGAAAGTGAGGTAGGAACGATGCAACATTTATGTGTCACCGCTCACCGATGTCTTTGTGTTGGTGAGGGGCTTGGTCAAAGTCGAATGTGATGCGCGGATGAACACGCATTAAGACTAGACGGAGTAAAGAAAGATGGATGACTTAACAAGAATACTAGATGTCACGACAACACACGATTCGTTGACCGGTGCGGTTAACACGCCGATTCAATTATCTGCCACATTTCATCAAACTGATTTTGATGAACTTGGGGAATTTGATTATGCCCGTAGTGGTAATCCCACACGAAAAGCCGCTGAGCAGGCGGTTGCAGATTTGGAACACGCAAAGTACGGTTACCTGTTTAGTTCAGGTATGGCAGCGATTTCCAGTGTCTTAATGACTTTATCAGCAGGTGATCACGTGATTGTCACGTCACATGTCTACGGTGGCACTTATCGCCTATTGGAAGATGTCTTAAGTCGGTTCGGGATTACGCATACCTTTGTTGATTGCGGTGATTTAAAAGATGTGGCTGATGCCATTCAACCAAATACACGCGCAATTTACATCGAAACACCGTCAAATCCCATCTTGGCAGTGACAGATATTGCAGGGATTGTGGAAATTGCTAAAGCAAATGATTTGGTGACGATTGCAGATAATACGTTCATGTCACCGTTCTTGCAGAAGCCGTTGGATTTGGGTGTCGATATCGTCGTACACTCAGCAACGAAATTTTTAGCTGGCCATTCTGATATTTTGGCTGGCGCTGCAGTCACGAATGACGTGCATTTAGCTGAACAGATATATTTTGTTCAAAATGCTGTTGGTGCAACGTTGGGCGTCTTGGATAGTTGGCTCTTGCTTCGCGGCATGAAGACCTTAGGGGTGCGCATGACGCAAGCTAGTGCGAGTGCGCAGCGTTTAGCAGAATGGCTGGTGACTAATCCGAAGGTTAAGGGTGTCTATTATCCGGGGTTGAAAACGCATTTTAATCATGATGTGCATCAACGACAAGCTAAATCGGGCGGGGCTGTCCTTTCGTTTGACGTCGGCTCACTGGAAAATGCACGACAACTTGTTCAACATCTAACTATTCCGATTTACTCAGTAAGTCTCGGCGGTGTCGAGAGCATTATCAGTTATCCACCGAAAATGTCTCACGCAGAGCTGAACGAGACAGCATTAGCAGAGGCGGGCATTACACCCGGACTGCTACGATACTCAGTTGGTCTTGAAAGCATTGACGATATTATTAACGACTTGGCAGAAGCCTTCCAACATGTAGGAGAATAAAACTATGACAACAGCAACAAAACAGCGTTACCACTTTGACCAAGTAGGATCATATCTACGACCACAAGCTCTGAAGGATGCTCGGGCAGCCTTTGCGGTTGGTGAGATTACGAAGGAAGCATTAGTACAGGTCCAACATGATGAAATTCATGATTTGGTACATCATCAACACGAAGTTGGTTTAAAGGATGTAACGGATGGCGAATTCGCTCGTTCTTGGTGGCACTTGGATTTTCTTTGGGGACTAAATGGTGTTGAGCGATATGTGCAAGAAGATTCATATGCCTTCCACGGTGAAAAGACGCGAACAGATAATGTCCGTTTAACGGGTAAAATCGCCTTCAATCCTAATCATGACTTCTTTGCAGATTTTGAGTATCTTAAGTCAGTGGCACCTGAAGGGACGGAGCCTAAGACGACAATTCCAGCACCAACATTGTTGTTCCGTGACGGACGATCAGATCGCGCTTTGGATTTTTATGACACTTGGGAAGACTACCTGGATGACTTGGCAGCAGCGTATCATGACACGCTACAACATTACTATGATTTGGGTAGTCGTTATGTACAGCTAGATGATACGACTTGGGCGTTCTTAATCAGCAAGTTGAACGAATTTTCAGATAACCCCGCTGAACGCGCTAAGTATGAAAAGATAGCTGAGGAAAGCGTCTACGTTATTAATAAGGCCTTGGATGGATTGCCTGATGATTTCAAGATTTCAACACATATCTGTCGCGGTAATTATAAGTCGACATACCTATTTGAAGGTGGTTATGCGCCAGTTGCGAAGTATCTAGGTGACTTGCATTATGATACCTACTTCTTGGAGTACGATGATATCCGTTCTGGCGACTTCGAACCATTACCTGCGATTTGGAATAATCGCGAAGATGTCACAATCGTTTTGGGACTGGTTACGAGTAAGTCACCAAAGTTAGAATCAGCCACGGATATTAAGCAACGTCTTTCAGACGCAGCTACGTTAGTGCCGCTGGATAATCTGGCTTTATCAACGCAATGTGGTTTTGCGTCAACGGAAGAGGGAAACGCGCTAACCCCAGACGAACAGTGGGCAAAGCTCAAATTTATTAAGCAAATCGCTGATGAAGTGTGGGGGTAATTATCATGGTTAAAAAATTGGGGACTCTTTTGGGAACGGTTGCTGTTGCAGGAGTTGCTTTGCAATTTTCGACAGTGAATGTGCACGCTGATAAGGTGACGGTCGGTTCAGTAACGAGTGATGCGGATATTTGGCGTCATATCGCAAAATCACCAGCAGCTAAGAAGGCGGATCTGCAAATCAAGGTTAAAGAATTTACGGACGGCGCAACACTGAATCGCGCCACCGCATCAGGACAAGTTGATGTGAACGCATTCCAATCATATAGCTATTTTTTGGCTTTTAATAAGCAAACAACAACTAGCAAATTGGCAGCGTTAGGGACAACATATATCGAGCCATTGGGAATCTATTCAGATCAATATAAGAAAGTGGATGAAATTCCGGACGGGGCAACGATTGCAATTGCCCGTGATAATGCAGATGCCGCGCGTGGGTTACGTTTATTGGCTAATGCCGGATTGATTACATTGAAGTCAGATTTTTCAGCATTGTCGGGGGTTTCTGATATTGCCGATAATCCGCACCACTTTGATTTTAAAGAAATTGACGATACAACGGGAGTTTCTTTGTTGAAAAATGATAAGTCAGTTGCGGCCGTGCTGATTTCTAATTCTGTTTCTCAAGCAGGTGGGCTTAACGTATTGAAGGATTCTATTTATCATGAATCAATCAATACGAGCACTAAAGATAATATTAATATTTTGGCAACCCGTCAGTCGCAAGCAAATAATAAGACGTATAAGAAGCTGGTTAAGCTTTACCACAATGCGTCAGAACAAAAATGGGTGACTGATAAGTATCATGGTACGAAGGTTGAAGTAAAGAAGTCACTTAGCTATTTGGAGGGAAAATAACATGGCAGAAGTTGAAAGTTTTACACTCGATCACACACAAGTTAAAGCGCCATATGTGCGTTTAATTGAAGAACAAGCTGGTCCAGCTGGTGGAGCCATTGCGAATTATGATTTGCGCTTGGTTCAACCAAATGAAACGTCGATTGAAACAGCTGGTATTCACACATTGGAACACCTGTTTGCGAGCCTAGTTCGGGATGAGTTGGATGGCATTATTGATATTTCACCATTCGGATGT
>SKDY01000781.1_pt1 | contig 23524 bp, 17 predicted proteins | sample 4826591 | NCBI WGS metagenome assembly SKDY01 (sample SAMN11008823, study PRJNA524170) | human gut metagenome | biome: Human fecal sample; material: Feces; isolation source: fecal sample from pouch patient p10, p22 | host: Homo sapiens | place: Israel: Tel-Aviv | collected 2016-06-15 | reverse complement strand
TGGAACGCCTCGTATCCGAAGCGTTCGCCATCGCCGCCAACCTCAACAGCGCGGCGGACGACGACGAATACCGGGCAGCGATGCGCGAGGGCCTGCACACGTTCGACATGCTGCGCGAACGCTACGGAATCGCGCCGGAATACGGTCTATGGAGCATGGTCGCCTCTGACGAGGAGAACCGGCCCCGCCGTTAGGACGCTTCCCGGAAAAAGCTCAGATGGTACGGCCCGAGGAAGGAAAACCGAGCGAATCGGGCAAAGCCGATGCTGGATCGAGAGAGTTCGCCGGCTCGTCTCCCGGCATGATCGGCTCGATGGACTCGTTCGCCTTCGTCCAGCACGCGTTCAGGCGATCGGCCATCCGCGCGTCCAGGCCCTCGCAGGATTCGGATATGCCGGCGAGGACCTTCCCCGCCATACGCCGGGCCATATCCGCCACCCTCGAACCATCGAGACCGTGACGTGTCGCCAGATCCTCCCAATCCTGGGGCGTGGTGTGCTCCGCGAAGGCGTGATCCTCGTTCAACGGCATGGTGAGTTCCCAGTTGAACTCGGGCCAATACCTGGTGGCGACCGCATCATACTGGGGAGACAGGCGTATCCCCGATGCGGGATCGAGGATCAGGGAATAGTTCTTCGCATGTGCGTCGCTGTTGGCGGACGACGTGTTGAAGGCCAGCCTTTCGAGCCACCGGTAGGACAGGGAACCCGACGCATCGATGCGTTGCAGGAGATCCAGGCAGTCATCGGCCGACGGATCGTATTTGTCGCGGGTCGGCAATCCCAACGCTTGCAGGAAGTCCTCTTGCCGCAGTCGGACGATTCGGCCTTCCTCCAGGCGACGGTCGAACCGTTCCACGATATAGGCCGTCTTGCGCTGCGCCGTGATCTCGCCGCGTGCCGGTGTGTCGATGCCGCACAGTTCCGACAATCGCATCGTCGCCAGTTCCACCTTGGTCGCCTCGGGAAGGTCATGGGGCTTCGGTTTGACGATGTGGGTGGAGGGCAGCATCATATCCGGCCAATACCACTTGCCGTCCACGCGGGACAGTGTGAACTTGCCCTGCGCCCCTCCCAAGGAGAACCGGCAGTGGCTGTCCTCGTCCCACCAGTAGTTCCTGGTCCGCTCGATGCGGTCGATTTCGTTGGCTATCTGGGAATCGGAGATCAGACGAAGCGTCGGCGATGGGATTGGAGGTTCCGGGGAGAGGGAGAACACCAGTCCGCCGGTGGCGTCAACCCGGTCCAGCAGATCGAAGACGCCGGCCGAGGAGGCATTCAGGTGCTCACGCATGGCCTGGCGGACGTTCGGATTGTCGGGCAATAGATTGTCCAGGAAGTTACGCGGTGCCTGGTCTCTCCATCCGCCGGTTCTGGGCAGGCTCAGACTGATCGGCAGACCCTCGTTCGCGTCGTACGCGAACGATATGCGCTCCTCGTCGTCTTCCGAGAACACGCCCACATGATGCCCGTTCTCCCAGGCGTGCAGTTCCCTCACAGCAGTCTCCCCGCGTAGGCGGACGGCAGCGTTTCGGTGCGGATGTGCAGCAGGTCGAACATCCTGTACACGTAGCGGATGGAGGTCAGACCGGTCTCCACGAGCTCTTCGGCGCTTGAGAGGGGGACCCCGGCTCTCCTGGCGAGTTCGGCGGCGTCGAGACCCATGACGGACATGCGTTCGCGCACGCAACGGCGGACCGACGAGGTGTCGGGGAAGAACCGCGCCGGGTTCTCCTCCTTCTCGTCGGGAAGACCCTTGTAGGCGGTCAGGGCATCATATTTCGACAGATCCAACGTCACGTGTGCCATGCTCGTCCTTTCCGGTTCCGAAAGCCGTTGACACCATGATACGGCCATCCGATGCCGGCGCACCCCACGAACCTCATGGCAAGGGGGGCGCCGGCATCGGCGTCAGCGTGCGTTGCCGTTGGTCTCGGGTTGCAGGATCTGCGGCGTCGAGACGTTGGCCTGGTCGGGTATCGGCTGGTCCGTGGGGTTCATGGAGGATTCCATGGCGGGACTGTATTCGCCGAACGGGTCGGGCCCGTTCCATTCCTCGGGTTCGTTCAGGTCGAGGGGCGGTTCCTCGTATCCGTCGGGCTCCCCGGTCGTCAGGTCGCCGCCTCCCGTGGTCTCGGGCTCGGGTTCGGATGCCGGTTTGCGTTCATCGGCGGCGGGCTTCGTATGCTCCCGCACGGGTGTGGGGGTTTCGATGATGGGTGCGGCGTCAGCGTTCTCGGTGCGTTCGGCCTCGCTTATGGTGCTGGGCTCGTCTCCTGTGGCCTTGTTGTCCGCGTGCGAGGATTCCGGCAGGCCCTGGTCCTTGAGGAAGCTGATTCGGGAGGCGGCGTCGTCCACGCCGTTGACCGGCGCGCACATCACGGCTTCGACGATCCTGTCGTGGTCGTAGCCCGTCCATTGGCCGGTGAGCCGCGAGTCCACGAAGAACGTGGCGTCGTCGCCGTGCGCGGCCTGGAACGCCTGCGCGTCCTCCACCCGTTGCAGGTCCACGGGCACGCCGGCCGTGTTGAAGGCGTTCAGGGTGGCCTGCAACGCGGGCGACTGGTCGGTGTAGGTGATGTTCACGTGGTTGGTCAATTGGTCGGCTGCGGCGTCGATGTGCGTTTCCGGGTGGCGTTTCGACCATTCGTCCTTCAGCCGGGCCTTCGCCTCGATGATCTGCCTGCGGTAGCCGGGGTCGTTGCCCTCCAGTTGGTCGGCGACCATCCATCCTTGCAAGAGGGACGAGTCGCGCATCTTCCTCCAGCCGTCGCCGTCGGCAAGCACGGTCGCGTTCAGGGTGGACTCGAACCCCTTGTTGAGGCGTTCCCTGTTGTCCATCTCCCATTGTTCGAGGCGGATGGATTGCTGCTGCCGTCTGGTCTGCTCGTAGCGTTCGTTCTGGACGGCGCGTTCGGCGCGTTCCCTGCGTCGCGCGCGGTCGCCGCTCAGCTCGTTGTGCAGGGTGCGCAGCTGCTGGGCGACGCTGTTCCAGCTCTGGACCATGATCTGGTCGAAGCCGTCCTCGGGATCAGTTTGAGCCATTGTTTCTCCTCCTTGTTGGCGTGATGGTGGTTTCCTTGTTTTCCTTGCCGCCTGCGGCGGGGACCGACAACGTTTCCAGGATCGGTTCGCGCCATGCCCGGTTCGGGCGTTCGCAGGGCAGCGGTTCGCCCTTCCTGGTGAGATTCTGCTTGCAGTCGAGGCTGGCGACGATGCCACGGTCCTTGTCGAAAACGCGGTCGAGCATCGACGCCGCCTGGATGTAGAAGATCATCATCTGGCCGGGTGCCTTGCGCGCGTTCTCGTAGGCGCGCCACATGGCGTCGAGCGGGAACACGAGCGCCGGATAGCGCCACCAGTCGCTCACCCATTGCATGTTCACGCTCGCGCTCTGGTGGTAGCAGAACACGTTGGCCACGAACCTTTCCACGAACGCGGCGAGGTTCGGATAGTAGGTCTCGCTGCGCCGCATTCGCGCGCCGAACTGGCCGGACACGTCCCTTGCCCGCGCGGGATCGAGGTCGCCGGATTCGTCTCGGCCGAGATCCGTCTTCCCCTCCGGCGCGGGCAGTATACGGGTGTCGGATTCCTCCGCACCGGCCTTTGGAGGGGTGTCGTCACGGTCCGTTGCGTCTTCCGGCGGGTTCTCGTAGCCGTTGCCGGTTTCCCCGGCATCGGCCGGAATCCCGGATCGGATGGGTTCCGCCGCGTGCCGGCCTGCCGGCACCTCGGGTGCGGTCGGCGTCGGCTCGCCTTGGCCCGGCATGGTTTCCTCCTCGATCTCCTTGTCCTCGGGGATGTGCGGCGCTTCGGGGTTGGGCAGTCCCTTGCCGTAAGGCACGCCCTTCTCCTCCAGGATGGCGCGGGTGAACAGTTCCAGCCATCCGCAGTCCGATGACAGCAGGGTCCTGGCGGCACCGACCGCGCGCTCCCATTCCTCCCCATCAGGGCCGGACGTGGTGTTCGAGGTGTGTTCGCTCATTATGCGGCCTTTCTCTGCTCTTCTCGGGCTTTCGCCTTGGCTTGCGCCAGGGCGTCGGCCCATTGCCTGTTGCCCGTCCATGGCAGGGTCTTGACGATCTGCGCCCGGGATTGGGATGCGAGCAGCAGCGCGCGGCCGACGGGCCATTCGGTCAGGTCGGAAACGTCGAGGATGTTCTCCTTCTGGATCGAGTTGTTCACGCTGCGCCGGCCGGTGCCGTCGATGTTGACGCTGCCTCGCACGATCTCCCTCTGGCCCACCAGCTGGCTGATCTCGCCGAGGAACTTCGCGTCCTTGATGCCGCCCAGGTAGACGGTGATGTTCGCGTTGTTGAACAGCGAGCCGAAGTTCGTCTCGCCGAACGCGGCCCTGCCCTGGTCGGGGTTCTGCCAGATCGTCATGATCGGGATGCCCGCCGAGCCGAAATACGAGTACACGTCGGCCAGTTCGGGCCAGCGGCAGATGTTCGCGGCCTCGTCCAGCACGCAGCACAACGGGACCGGCAGACGGCGGTTGTTGCCGGTGAACTCGGATTGGGCGCGTTGGAACGCGGTGAACGCCACCACCGCCGTCAGGCTGGCGGTCAACGCGGTGGAGGGACGGCCCTGGGCGGAAAGCAGGTACAGGGTGTCCTCGCTCGTGGCGAACTCGTAGGGGTCGAACAGGCCGCGCCGCTCGTCGATGTTTCCTTCCGTATCCCGGTGCGGGTCGATCCAGTCGATGATCTCGGGGTCCGCGAGGAACGCGACCATGGTCTGAAGGCTGCCGAACACGCCGCTTCGGGTTTCCGGCGTCAGCGCGATCACGCTGGACACGCGCGAGGCGATGCCCGCGTAGCGCGGGTATTCGCTCAGGATGTCGGCCGGCGACGTGTCGCGCTCGTTGGAGCACCACCTGAACACGTCGGACACGGAACGGCCTCCCAGATGCGCGGCGAACAGGTAGTCGGCGAGCTGCTGGGCGGCGGTGCCGGGGAAGAAGTCGTCGCCGCCGGTCTGCGGCTGGCCCGAGGCGTAACGCCAGCAGTCGGCGATGCGTTTCGCGTCGGCGATGGACTGCACCGAGGCGATCAGGTCCCACACCCACGGCGCGCTCTTCCGGTTCGGGTCCGCGATGCGTTCGGGGTCGAACGTCCATATTTCGCCGTTCGGATGGTCGAGCCTGCGGATCGGGGCGGTCACGTCGAGGATATCGCCCTTGTTCGAGGTCGCCAGGCACGGGCCCGGTGCCGAGAGCACGGCCGGGATCGCGTAGCACAGGGACTTGCCGGAACGCGGGCCCGCCAGAACGATAGCCATGTCCTCCCAGCTGGTGTACATCGACGTGTTGTCCACGATGTTGAGCCCCAGCGGATATCCCGGCGACATGCCCTTGCGGTAGCGGTCCGCTTCTATGAGCCTTGACGCCATGGCCTCGGCGCGCTGGCGCGTCACCTTCTCCACGGCCTCGCCATGGCCCATCGCCGGCGCGTACACGTCCACGCGGGTGCGTGCCTTGGCGCCGGTTGCCCACGGCACGGCCTTGCTGGCGATCAGCCACGCGCCCACGCCGCACGCCACGGCCAGCACGACGAGCACGGCCACGGCCAGCGCCCACTGGCCTGCGGTCAGCGACCATTGGCCGGAGACCAGGTACATGAGCGCGAAGATCTGGAAGGGATGCCCCGCATGGGAGCACACGAGGGCGAACGTCGTGAGGATCAGGGACACCGCGACGATGATCGCCAGTTCGATCTTGCGGCTGGGACGGACCGTGCCGCCCAGATCCTTCACTCGGTTCGATTGCAGTTTCGGATCGACGTCGGCCAAGATTCATTTCTCCTTTCAAGCATGACGGCGGAACCGATGGAAGCGGTCCCGCCGTCGATGCGCCAGGGCTTGCGTCATGGCTAGCGGGCGTTGCCCGTCGTGAAATCGGATGGGGTGGAAAGGAAATCCGGTGCCGCAGGGTCCGCCGGAGCGGGGGCCGCGCCCGGCGTCGGATAGCCCGACAGCGGTTCGAAGGGCTCGCCGTTGAAAGTGCGGGGAACGCCGTCGCCAACGTATTCGCCGCGCGAGGCGTCAACCTGGTCCGTCCATGGATCCGTTCGCCCGGCATCGGCCACGGCACCGGCCTGTTCCTTGTCCTGGCGTTTGCGTTCGCGGGCGAGCTGGATGCGCTGGGACACGATGGAATCGATCTGCATGGAATCGCCGATCACGACCGGGCGTGCGTATGCCTTGCCGTCCTTCTGGCTGATGAAGGCGTCGGGATCGCCCATGCGGCCGGTCGCCACCACGGCGTCGCCCTGGCGGAAATCCATGCCGTGCAGGAGCTCGGCAGCCTGGCCCCAGAATTTCACGGTGGTTCTCACCGGGCCGAGCGGATTGTCCGTATAGCTGCCGTCCTTCTGACGGACTCGCGGGCGGTCCTCATACACGGTGGCGCGCAGGTACGCCGAGCTCGTGGTGCCGTCCGCGTTGGTTTTCGCCGGCCAGTAATCGGGGTTCGCGGCGAGGAGACCGCGAACCACTTGCATTGACTGTGGCATGATGATGGTCCTTTCATTCGGGGAATACCAGCGCCTTCAATGGCGGCGGCGACTCCCATCATCCGGCCGGACCGGTGGCATCGCGGGGTACGGCGTCTACGTCAGCGCCCCAAATGCCCGCCGTTCTCCCACACGTTCGCCGCCTCCATGGCGGGATCGGTTTCCGGCAGACGGTCGAGCACGCTTGACGCGAACCGGTCCGAGGCGTCGTAGCCGATGGCCTGTTCGGCGAGTTCCCGCGCCTTCTCGCCGTCGCCCATGGCGAGGCTGAGCATGGCCTTCAGGCCGATGATCCGGTAGCAGGCGTCCGTCGGCGCGTTGGCCTCCAACGGGCCGAGGATCCCCATCGCCATGTCGATGCGCGCCGGATCGGGCGTGGTGCCGTTGTCGATCAGCCGGGAAAACAGCAGGTCGGTGTTCACCATGCCGTCCGGCGTATTGATGCGTTCGCGCAATGCCGGAAGGGATAGGGGAGCGTTCTCGGCCAGTATGTCGCTGGCGATCATCATGCACGTTGATTCGGGCGCGAACTGCATCGTCACGCCCAATACGGCGAGCCGGTTCGCGTCGGACGACCATTCGCCCGTGGAGCGCTGTTCGGCCATGAGCTTCGACCAGTCGTAGGCTGCCGCGTTGCGCCAGATGGTGCGCACATGTTCCGAGAATCCGTCGTAGGTCATGCCTGAGTCCAGATATTCGTGCGTGGCTGCGGTGATCAGCTCGTCCAACGGCGGTTCGTCCGTATCGGCGGCTGTGGCCTCGCTCTCCACGATGAACGGGATGCGGGGTTCTTCGGAGGCCAGGCCGTCCGTTTCCTCCGGCCGCTCCCCGTTGATGCGGTCCGCTTCCATGCGGTCCACTTCGCCGGCGAACCATTCGGAGCCCGCGAAATAGGTGCCGTCCATCGAGGAGAGCACCGGCTGGAGGATGGATGCCAGTTCGTCGTACACGGCATCGGGGTTCCGCAACGCCTCGATGGTTTCAGTCGCCGCGTTGTATTCGATGATGCGGTTCGCCAGCCGCATGGCACCGTCATCGGGTCGCACGTCGTCATACGATTCGCCCCAATGCTCGATCCATCCGATCATCGTCTCCCGTGTGATCCGCTCTTCGGCATCGGTGTTCTCCAAAGGCATGTTCGGCTCCTTGACAATCCTCGGCGGCAACCCGCTGTTCCCGCCATGACCCCGATCATCAGTCCAAGGCCATGGCGGGGTGGGGCATGGCGTCTACAGGGTCCTTACAGGTTTCGTCCCGTGCGGCCGGTCAGGTCGTCCACGAGGCCGAGGAGTTCCGGTTCGGGCCAGATGGAGTTGGCGAAAAGGCAGTCGTCCGTCAGGGGCCGGTCCTTGAATATGGTTCGCGCGTCCTCCCGGATCGAGGCCAGCGAGCCGTCGGCGATCATGCCGGTGAGGTCCTGTGTGCAGTACAGGTCGTATGGCGTGAACCCTTTGCCGTTCCAATCGATGTGATGGGTGATCGAATACTCGTATTCGTTCCAGTGCTCCATCCATGGAAGGGCGTGGTCGCCTTCACGGGTGACGACCGAGTAGCGGAACCAGCCCTCGGGAACCTGTATGGCATCGTCGTCATACGGGTCCGTCAGGGAATCGAGGTAGCCGGCGACGATGGATTCGCCGGCATGGAATTCCGTGTACCATGCGAGGTCGGGATTGCGCAGCGCGGCGTGCAGCGAGTCGAGCAGTGCGGCGTCGTTCATCGTGGTCCTTTCACCGGTTTTCCGTTTCCGGCAGGATGCCGGTGTTGTCGTATATTCTGAACGTTTCGACGGCGTGCGCGACCCGCGCCCTCGATTCGCCATAGGTGGCGGAATCGACCGTCTCACGCCATACGGGTTCACGGGTTTCCGCATTGCCGTACGGCTTGGGCTCGGTGGGGGGTTATCGACATTTCGAAGTCCCATGAGGATGCGCCGTGCTCGGCGGGGCGGAAGTCGAGAGTGCTGCGGTTGCCCGTCAGCCGCAGCAGCCGGGATCGCTCGCCGAGCCGGTCGGAGAGGGATGCGGAGCGTGCCACGGCGCGGATCATGCGTTTCATGCCGGTGGCGAGGTGGTCTGTCATCGCAGGGTTCCCTTCTAGGCGTGCCATTTGAGGTTCGTATCGTTGAACCCGCTTTTTTCGAGCGGGCACATCTCCACGTTGATGGGGATTCCGGGCAGTCCTCCCAGTTTGATCAGGAAACGGCCCAGACCCTTGTGCGAGGCGTCGGAGCCGAAGTTGACGGGCGTGGCCCAATCCTCCAGCATGTCCTCCTCGCGCCGGGATACGGGCAGTCCGCATTCGCCGCGCAGGTAGCGGTCCACCTCGATGCGGCTCAAAGCGCCCAGCACCTTGATCTCGCTGCGTTCCACGAAGCCGCGCGCCTTGGTGTTCTGCGCCGGGGTCTCCATGCACATCAGGTCCTTGAACGTGTGTGTGATCATGATCTGGCCTACGCCCCACTGCCTGTTCAGACGGGTGAGCAGGTCGAGCTTTTCGACCATGAGGGGGCTGGCGCGCAAAGCGCGGTGCATCTCGTCCATGATGATCACGTGGTTGCGCCGGGGCTGCAATCCCTCCTCGGCGAGCACGTCGGCGGCGTTCTTCGCGGCGAACGCGCTCGTCCATGTGGTCGCCAGCACGGCGGCGACCACATCGTCGCCCGACTGGGCCAGGGCGCTGATATCGAAGTCCACGGGCCTGGACAGGTCGATGCGCGCGGTGGTCTGGTCGCCGAACAGACGGCCGAACTTCGTCATGCGGTTCGAGAACCCGTGCAGGTCGGCCAGAAGGCCGCGAACCTGCGCCCTGTAGAGCTCGTCGTTTTCCGGGTCGTCCCAGACCGCCGCCATACGCACCTCGTCGGGCCCTTCGCGCAGCAGGTTTCGCAGGTCCGCGATGACGGGAGGCTGCGGGTCGTCGCCGTGCCGGTCGTGGAGCACGCGCACGGCCACGGAAAGGATATCGGATTCGCGTGCGGTCACGCCCCTGGCACCGCCCACGTCGTCGGCCTCGCGGCCGGTGCGCATGATCGTCAAAAGCACCTCCATGAGCGCCGCCCTCGTGTCGTTGTAGTAGTCCGTCAGGTCCTTGCGCGCCTTGCCCTCCAAGCGTTGCAGCGCATAATGGAGGTCGCCGGGGTCCAGGGGGTTGACCACGCCGATGCCCGCTCCCAGCCGGATGACCTGGCCGCCGAGCATGTTGACCAGTGAGGCGTAGTCGGGCTTCAGATCGCCGGGGATGATCGCGTTCATGCCCAGGGCGCTCAGTCCCAGCACCTCGCGGCGCACGAACGTGCTCTTGCCGATGGCCGGCAGGCCGAGCAGGAACATAGAGGGCTGTTTGATGATGCCGGCCTTGAACCAGCTGATCGGGTCGCAGCACACGCCGGCACCCGTCATCAGGCTTCGCCCGACCGGCACCCCCTCGGCCGGCAGGGCCATGTCGGTGCCGAACGGCCAGAATCCGCCGCACACCTGGTTCGACGTGCCGAAGAACTCGTCGATCGTGGGCATCAGGGCCGCGTAGCCGCCGCCGCGCGATCTTCTTCCACGCCACGGCACCGGGGGCACGGGCTCGTCCGGTTTGGCCTTCAACGGTGTGAGCAGCATTGATTCCATGCGAGCCACGGGGTCCGTGGCCGTGGCGCTTGGCATGGTTCCCTTCCGTTTCGACGGCTTCCATGGCATCGGCATCACGTGTCCTCCGTTCAGGACAGGAGCCGGCCGAGGGGGCCGGCTGGAGTGTATGATCTGACGTTCAATCCAAGGGGCAGGCTTGCGGCGAATCCCGTGTCCTGTGCCCCGTAGCAGGGGCGCAGGTCGATCTTCGCGCCGCCTGCGGCCTGTTCCACGGCGCGTGACGCGGCTTCGAGCCGTTGGCTTTCCTGTTCGCCCCTGGACACGGTGACGGTGACGAGCATCCCGAAGAACACCATGACCGCGCCCTGGTTCGTTGCGACGGCCTGGCGGTTGGCCTTGCCGATCTGGCTCATGGACCTCACCGTGGCCCGTTTCTCCTGGCTGACCTGGTTCGCGGCCTTCTGCCTGTTCTGCTCGGCCATGAACATCGTCTTGTCGGGCGGCAGCATCCGGTAGAGCACGGTGACGCGCTTGCGGTCGCAGTCCGCCAATGGGCTGAGCAGTCGGGTGAGCGTGTCGGCGGTCACGTTGCTTTGCGGCGGGTCCGCCATCTCCCATGTGCGGCTCAGCCCGGAATCGTGCGAATAATGGCTCCAGCCGGCCTCGTGCATGAGCGGCCCGCAATCCTCCCATGCGATGTACGGGGGCTCGTCGGATTCCTCGATGGTCTCCTGCGCGGCCGGATCGTAGGCGACGCGGACCATGCGAGTGATCTCCTCCATGCCCAGGGCCCTCGCGGCACCGCCTCCCGCCTGCGCTATCTGCTCGCGGATCGAGGGCAGCAGCAGGCTTATGCGACGCGCGGCCTCCCCGGCCTCCAGGTATTTGCCGTCACGGTCGGTGTAGCGGAAAGTCAAGGTGAGCGTCACGTCGTTGGAAGCGCCGCCGGCTGCGTACTGGTCCATGATCTGCGCCATGGCGCGCGCCGCGAGCTCGGGAGCGTCCTCCACGATGCGTTTGCTCAGCGTGCGGCGGAAACGCACGCCGGAATCGGGTGCCGTGTCCACGGTCACGGCCAGTTGGGTGACGCCGGTCTCGGAGGCGAGCGATTCCATGAGCCCGGCCCACGAGGCCACGTACGAGTCCTCCACGTCGTCGTCGGCGAGGCTCGCGCCCTGCGGCTGGCATGACAGGAGCAGCGAGTATTCGCCGGTGTGCGCGTGCCTGACCAGGCAGAACTCACGGCCCAGCCCGTCCAGGGCGGAGGTCAGGCCCACCCGTGAGAGGATGCCCGGCAGCATGGCCTTGCCGCCGTCGATCGGCGCGAGCAGGCCGGAACGGTACAGGTTTGCGCCGGTACGCTGCGCGGCCATCCACGTGCGTTTCTCCACGGTGCGGTCCACCATGTTGCGGTGCTCGCGGTCGCGGATGGCCAGCACGAGGATGACGCCCATGCCGACCACGAGGATCGCGATGGCCGCGACCACGCTCGCCATGCTGACCAGCAGCGTGCAGGTCAATACGCCCATGCCCGCTATCGTCAACGGTATGCCGATGTTGCGGATGCCTCCCGGCATCGACCGCATCCAATCCCCGTATGTCGTGTTCGACGCCATGATTATCCGAATCTCCTTAATGCGTCAGAATGTCTTGCCTTTGCGCGTGGAGGAACGGTCCGCGCCGTCCGGTGCGCCCTCGCGGGCGAACCCGCCGGCATCGTTCGTTCCCTGCGGCCTGTTGCCGCCTGACGGGTCGGGTGGCGCGCCATCGGGTGCCGGTGGAACCGGGCTTCCCGTGCCATTGCCGTTCGTTCCCTGCGGTTTGCCGCCGTTGCCCTTGCGGTTCGCTCCCTGTGGCTGGTCGCCGGTGTTCTGTGGTTCGCCGCCCGTGGGATTGCCTTCCAGCGGTTTGGCGTGCTTGCCGCCGCCGTTCGTTCCCTGTGGTTTGCCGTCGCCCCGGCCGAGTCCGGAAAGCAGTCCGGCCAAACCTCGGCCGGCACCGGGTTTGGCACCGTCCGGTGACGCTTCGCCGCCACCGCTGTCGCCGCCTTTCCTGCCGCCCTTGCCGCCCATGGCCTTGCGCAGGCCGCCGCCGGCCAGGGCGACTCCCATGCCGAGTATGGAGGGCAGGATTCCGCCGCCGCCACCGCCGACCGAGGATTGCACGGCGGGCACGATCACGCGGATCATGGCGGGAAGGAGGATGATGACGCTCAGGGTGAGCATCAGCGTGATGGCCTGGCTGTCGTCGCCGGGCCCGGCCGTGGCCATGATCGCCGAGCCGGTCGCCATGACCAGTGCGGCGACGGGCTTGTAGGCCAGGAACGCGGCCAGCCAGCCGATGGTCTTGGCGAAAGCCTGCTTGCCGGTCTCCATCCAGCTCATGGCGGCCCACATGGGTGCCACGCCCACCAGGATCGGCAGCATCCCGGCGCGGAAGTAGGCGAATATCTTGCTGATCAGCCCGCAGATCCACATCACGATGGTGAGCACGATGGCGACGGGCGCGCCGAGATTGAAGAACGAGCTCGCGGCCAGGCTTTTCGATTCCCAGGCGTCGTTCATCATGCCGCTTGCGGACCTGAGCACGTCGGCGGTCCACGTGTCGAATGTGGCCTGGAACGTGTTGACCAGTCCGGCAAGGCACACGGCGCTCAGGATCGCCCACATGAACGCCTTGCCCAACGGGATCAGGTCACGTCCCTCCTGTTGGGTGACGAGCTTCCAGCCGGCCGCGATCACGCCGCACACGGCCGCGATGATAAGGAACGGGTCAACCTGCATACGGATGTAGTCCGACAGGAAGAACGTGGTGCCGCCGCCCGGCGTCCATGACGGCAGGCCCGGATTGCCGCCGGACGAGCGGGAGAAGAACGTGAGCGCGATGCTCGCGCACGAGGAGCCGAGCAGCACGCCGAGCAGTATCCAGCCGATGCGGTCGAGCAGCCGCCCCTCGCCGCCCTGGCCGATGTTCCACACGATGCGCGCGCTCAGCACGATCAGGCTGATCGCGGCGGCTGCGACGAGCACGCCCTGCGCGATGCGCAGGTACCGGTTCACCGGTGCGAACCACGAATCGTAGTTCGGCGTGGCGTTCGCCTGCAACGTTGATACCGTGTCGTCCGCGGCGACCAGCGTGTTGCGGCTGGTGGACAGCCATTCGATCGTGGAATCCGACTGCACCTGGTACATGTTCCACAGGGTCTTCTCCAGCCAGGAGAGCTTGCGCTGCTTCCGGCACGAGGAGTCCTTGTACTCCCATTTGCCCTCGTCGGACGACTCCTCCTGATACGTGTTCTCCAATGCCCTGCATTGCAGTTCCGGAGACTTCCTCAGCAGATCCTTCGCCGCCTTCTTGGTGCCGACCGCGACCGCGCCGGTATGGGCGGGCGGGTCGCCGTACTGGTCGATGACCCATTGGATCTGGCTGGGGCCGATCAGGTCGCCGAGCCTGCCTTCGGGTATCTTCATCACGTAGGTGGTCTGGGTGTCGCTGACCTGCTTGTCGCCGAACGTGAGCTCCTTGCTGAACGATCCGAAGTCGGGTCCGCCGCAGGCGGCGAGGCCGGCAAGGCAGGCGAGGGCGAGCAGCAGCGCGCACAGGCGCTGCCGTATGCGTCGAATCCCTTTCATGGCTTTTTCTCAGCAGCTTGCGGTGACGGACAGGCCGAGTGCGGCGAGAATGGCGACAGCGCCCGCACCGAGGAAGATGCCGATCACCCAGTTGACGAGCTTGTCGAACGTGTCGTCGCGGTCTGGCACGCCGTCGCCCTGCTGGCGCAGGATGTGCACGCCGATGCGCACCAGCGCGACCACGCCGATCACCAGGCTCAGCGCCTTCACCCAGCCCAGGGCGGTGGATACCGGGCCCGAGAATCCCGGAGGCAGGCACGGGGTCGGGTCGGAAAGGGTCTCGGCGAGGATCACGCATGTTTCATGCAGCATTGGGTTGTTCCTTTCGTGTTAGGTTCATGCACCATCGTCAGCCGACATGGGCCGTGGCGCGGGGCATGGCGTCTACGTCCTTCACGAGCCGTGAGTACGCGGCCGGATAACGCCGGGGAAACCCGTCGAGTTCAAGCCCTTTGATATGGGGCAGCCGCCACACGCGGACGGCGGATGACAGTTGGATGCGCGCCGCCACCAAAGGCCGGGGCATACGGGGCACGGGGTCGGTGATGGCCGCGCCCAACAGGATCGATGCGCCGAACAGTCCGGCCGACTGGTCGGCGAGCAGCGCGCGCAACGATTCGAGGCCGCGCCCCGTGCCCATGGCGCACAGGATGATGCGCGAGGGCATGGAGGGATCCTGGCTCACCGGCAGCGCGCGGCCGGCGTCGGCGAACCGGTCGGGGTCCGAATGGCGGATCGTGGTGCATCCGGCACCGCCGTGCGCGCCCACCAGCCACACGCGGTCGGTGACGGGTGCCGCGAACGACGGGATCAACGTGGTCAGTTGTGGCATGGTGTTGGTCCTTTCATAGGCTCGGGTCGGTGCCGGGCAGTTGCGAGGGGTCCGGGTTCGCGGGCACCGACCAGCCCGGAGACGCGGAACCACCGGTCGAGCCGGCGGAACCGCCGGAGGAATGGTATCCGCCGCCGGACGGGCCGGAACCCGGGCCCGAAGCGGAGCCGGAGGGCGTGTACGAGTACTGTTGCGGTGCCGGCGTGCTCTGCGCCTGCGCCGCCGCAGCCGCTGCGGCCTCCTCCTGCGCTTTCCTTTCCTCGTCGGCCTTGGTCTTCGCGTCGATGGAGGCGTTCACCTTGTCCATGGCGTCGGCGATGGCCTTCTCGTCGCGCTTGTCGATGGAGGCGCGCAGCAGGGCGCGAGAATATTCGTCCTGCACCTTGCCTTCGGAGGAGGAATACAATCGTTCGCCCTGTTCGACGGTATGGGCCAGCCGTGAGGAGAACACCGCGCCCGCCGCCTTCTTCAGCCGCGAGAGATTTCCCGTGTGCTTCTTTTCGATGGCTTGCAGCTTGGATGTGGTGGCGTTGGCCGTTTCCGTGTCCGTGGCGGCACATGCGGGGATTCGCTCGCCCTCGGAATATTGTTCGGCCAGCTTGTCGAGGGTTTCCAGGGTTTCCGGGTCGGCGAGCTTGTCGGCCGTGACCGCTTTCGCCTGTGCGAGCCGGTCGCCGTCGAGATATTCGACCAGCTTCCGTTCGGCTTTCTTCGCCGCAGCGTGGGCGGTGGCGCAGTCCGCCGTCGCCTGTTCCAGCTCGCACGCGGCCGTGGCGGATTCATGCGATCTCCACGCGGACATGCCGGCGACCGTGACGCAGGCCGCGAGCAGGATGCCGCCCGCGGTCGTGGCCATGCGCCTCCATTCGCGCACGGGCATGGCGGCATCCCGGTCGCCGACCGGCGTGAGGTCGATCGTGTCGGCGAGATCGGCCGGCTCCACGGCACCGACAACGTGCTGCGGTTCCGATGCCGGGGCATCGGCCGGGATATCATTCCCCACCGGATTCGAGGCCGATGGCAGCGGACCGATCTCCCACGGATCGACGGCCGTGTTCGCCCGGTCTTCGCTTCCGGCGTCGTCCACGCATCGCGCATCCGGCTCCAGCCCGGGCCCGGGCTCGGGTTCGGGTTCGGCCGGTGGCCGGCGTTCCGGTTCCGGTTCTCGTGCCGTGTCGATGGCGACGGCGGTGCCGGCGGCGATTATGGGGCCCATCTCCCATGGGTCCGTGCCGGAGGTGTTCATCGGTTCGGGAAGAGGCGCTGGCGAAGGCTCGGACGGTCCGGCGCGGTGGCGGTCATGCCGTCGGCGGCGTCGGCCTGCCGCTCGCGCAGCTGCCGCTGTTCCATGACCCATGCGGGATGCTGACCGTGCTCGTGCGCGTCCATGAGGCAGCGCGTGACCTCGCCCTCGGGCGAGACCGCCGCGAGCCGGCCCAGATGGCCGGTGAACGCGGCCTCGGGATCGCCCTGCATGAAGCTCATGTACGCGGCGGCCTCAAGCGCGCCCTCCCTTCGCGCGGAATCCGGGATGGTGTTGGACAGCCGCCACAGCAGTGCGGGTATGTCCTGGTGGAACTCGCTGTTGGCGATCTCGCGCACGTTGTAGTCGGCCTGGTACCACGGTTTGACCTGGCCCGAGGCGAACAGGGGCAAGGCGCGCGGATCATGCTCGGCGACCATGAGGAAACGGGCGCGTTCCATGCCCGGCGATATCAGCTTGGCGCACACGGCGTCGCGCAGCCCCGTGTCGCCGGACAGCGATGCCAGCAGTCCCGCCGTGGCATGGTCCTTTTCCGCGTCCGCGCCGATGCGGTATTGTCCGGCGCGCAGCGAGTCGAGAAAATCGAATACGGCCAATGCGGTTTGCCTGTCAGCCATGTGCAACCTCCAGAAGAATGATGATGGTGCGAACAATGTCAGAGTCGATGATGCGCCGGGTCGCGGGCCGCTGCGGGGCGCACCGTCTACAGGCCCCATCGGGAGCACGGTTCCACGGGTCTGCGGCTCCACGGTTCCACGGGTTCACGGGTTCCGGGCATGGAAAAGGCCCTTCGCCGGGGGAGAGGCTGGCGAAGGGCCTGGGGGTTCACACGCCGTCCGGGGCACGGGATTCGGAAAGCTTTATGCCCCTTTCCGGCATGTGAAGTCAATGGAGGGCGTTCCGGCCGTCATCGGACGACGAGGCCGGAACGCCACGGGGTCACTTGCCCGCGTTCACGGCCGTGTGGCGGCCGGAACCCTGTGCGTAGTGGCGCTTGCGGAACACGAGCAGGGAGCCGCCCGCGAGCAGCACCGCCAGAGCGCCGCCGGCAAGGCCGAGCACGGCCGTGCCGGTGGAGGCCAACGGCTTGGCACGGTAGCCGTTCCAGTCGTCGGTGTTGCTGGTGGTCTGGGTGTCGGCGCACAGCTGCTTGCCGTCGATCTCGGTCACGTCGCCGGTGGAGTATTCCGGATCGGTGTCTTCGCCGCCGTCGGTCTTGTCGTTGAACGGGTCGCCGTTGGACGGCGCGCATTCCACGAGCGGGGTGCCGGTGACGATGGCGCGGTCCGTGTGGGTGTCGCCTTCCTTGACGCCCTTGAGCGTGCCGGTCACGCTGACCGATTCGCCCGGCTTGAGCACCAGGGTGTCCCAGTCGGCGGGATAGGTGAGCGAATCCATGTCCACGTGCGCGTCGCCGACGATGGTGGAGTCGGCGAGGTTCAGGTCGCTTGCCTTGTACCATGCGCCGTCGCCGGTGGCCGGGTCGGTCTTGGAGGTGTTGGTGATGATGAACGTGATGCCGATGTTGTCGGCGTCCATCTTCAGCGCCTGCTTCGGGTCGTCGCGGTCCGCCTGCTCCTGGCCGTCCTGCTTGAGGGTCGGGGTATCGACCTTTTCGAGGTGGATGCTCGGGGTCATGTCCGGGGTCTTGGTGACGACCTTGTTGGATTCGCGCGGCTGGCCGTTGATGGTCTCGGTCCACGTGTTGGGCACCTCGTCGGCCACGGCGATGCGCTTGCACTGGAGGTAGAGCACCCAGCCGGCCTCGTGCTCGTTGTCGGCGCTCACCAGGTCGAGGTAGGTCTGGGTCGCGTCGGCCGTGACCTTGCCGTTGTCGTCGGCGTCCACGGTGAACAGGTTGCCGCCGAACTTCGAGGAGTCGAAGCCGCTGCCCGCGATCTTCTCGCCCCTGGCCGCGAGCATCTGGCCGTCCCTGTACAAATCACGCGAGGCGTAGACGGCCCAGTTGCCCAGGTACTGGTCGTACTCGGTGTTCAGCTGGTCCGTGCCGCCCCAGTCCGTGACGGTCTGGTAGGCGCGGTCCGGGGGCAGGATGCTGGAATCCAGTCGGTAGAGGAACGTGTGGTTCAGATACACGCTCTTGCCGTCGATGCTGTCGCCGCCGACCTTCACGGTCACGTCCTTGGTCGGGTTGATCTCCTTCAGCGGGTTGGTGACGGTGTTGGTCTTGTCGCGTTTGTCGTTCGTGACCTGCGTGGCGGTGTTCTCCACCGTGTGGCCGTCCTTGACCTTGGTGACGGTCATCGGCATGACCACCTGGTAGGTGTGGCCCAGCAGCGACTGGTCGATGCTCGGGTCCTTCAGCGGGTCGTAATCCTTGTCGGTTTTCTCGCTGTAGGCCTTCAGGTCGTCGGGTTGCGGGTCTCCGGGAACGGTCTCGCCGGTCGCGGGGATCTGGGTGTCCACGGTCCTGGCGAAGGCGTAGAGCACGCCGTCCTTGTCCTGGATGTTGAACTCGCCGGTGCGGTCCCTGCCGGTCTCGTCAAGGATCTCCACGTGCTTCGCGTCGAGGGTCAGGTACTCCTGGTCGTAGTCGTCCGCCATGCCCAAGCGCCATACCTTGTAGGCGGTGTCGGTGAGCCTGGAGGCGTCGATGTTGACGCGGTAGTACACCTTGTCGCCCAGCAGCGCGGTCTTGCCGTCGATGCTGATGGTCGGGTCCTTCTGCGTGTCCTGCTTGGAGGGCTTGATGACCGGCGGCTCGTTCTCGACCTTGTTGGACGGGGTGACGCCGTTGTTGACGGTCAGCGCGGCCTTGTTGTCGACGGTCTTGTCGGTGGGCGCGTCCTCGTTCACCTTGGCCTCGAAGCACAGCAGCACGCGCGGGTTGGAGCCGGCCTTCCAGTTGGCGGCAACCCAGTCCCTGGCGAACGTGGCCTCGAACGAGTGGTTGGCTTCGTCCCACTGCACCTTGTAGGCGCTCTTCGGGATGATGCCGCCGGTTCCCAGGTCGGTGATCTCCAGGGTCTGCTTGTTCGCGGTGGTGTACTCGGAATAGGTGTCGCTCAGCTTGATGGCGGTCACCGAATATGCCTGGTCCGCGGGGATCTGCGGGTCCACGCGCACGGTGTATTCCACGGTCTGGCCGGGGAACACGGTCTTGGTGTCGATGCTGGACTGGTCGCCGCCCTGGGAGGATTCGGCGATGACCTGCTTGTGGATCGGGGGCACGGTCACGCAGATCTTCGGCGTGTTGGTGTCCACCGTGCTGCCGCCGACCGTCTGGCCGCCCTTGTTGTCGAGGTCGTCGCCCTTCGGGTCCGCGCACGTGTTGAGCTCGTCGCCCTCCGCCTTGCCGTAGGATTCGAGCAGCTTCACGGTGTCGAAGTTCACGTCGAAGGGGATCACGACGCTGATCTGCTTCGCGGTCTTCAGGTCCTTCTGCGCGGCCTCGTAGGAGTCCTTCGCGCTGACCGTGACCTTGGTGCCCTCGGCGGTGATGTCGAACTGGTCGGTCACGTCCCTGCCGGTCTTGTTCAGGTCGTTGACGCCGGCGTTGGCCTCGTCGGTGGTGTCCTGCTCGTAGACCTTGATGTTGGAGGTGTCCTTCAGGTCGAGGATGCTATCGACGTTGGCGAAGTCGTCGGTCCACGCGATCTCGGGCACGCGGCCCAATCCTGTGGGCAGGGTGCCGGAGATGACCGCCGCCACCTCGTCGCCGAGACGGTAGTACTTGTCGTCGCCGCCCACCTTGTCGCTCTTGGTCGGATCGACGGTCAGCTGCCACTTGCCGCCGACCTTCATGGCCCACGCCTTGTTGGGGTTGGGCGTCCACACGAACACCGGCGGCTCGTTGGTCGGTCGGGTCTCGTTGTTCCACTTCTCGTACGCCTTGTTGGTCAGCTGGATCTTCTTGCCCTCGGTGGCACCCTTTTTGATGGTGCCCGTCAGGTAGAACCTGACCTTGCTCGCGCTGTTCCTGAACATCGTCTTCGCGATGTAGGCGGACTTCGCGGTGGCGGTCGCGGTCCCGGCCTTCCGGTCGATCACGATGGTGAAGTTCGCGGTCTCGTCCTTGCCGTCGACGAACACCTTGCCGGACTTCCAGTCGATCCACTGGATCGAACCGGTCAGATCATCGGTGATGGAATAGGATGCCAGCGGGTTGAGCAAGTGGCTCGGGATGCTGCCGTTGACGACCACGCCCACCTGGTCGCCCACCAGGAAAGTCTTCTGATCGACGCCCTGCTGGTTGGTCCAACCCTTGTCCTCGGCCACGAGAGCGCCGGACTCGTCCAGCACCCACACCTTGTCCGGGGTCGGCGTGACCTTGCCCACGCTGTCGCTGTTGCCGGTCTGGCAGTCGGCCAGGCTGCCGGTGCCGTTGTCTCCGTTCCAGCACGCCACGGAACCGTCGTTGATCTCGTAGTCGCCGCCGGTGGGTTTGGCCGACTGTGGCACGTTCAGCGTGTAGAGGCCGGAATGCGGGGCGGTGGCGTGCGCCTTGACCACGCGCTTGCCATCGATGGAATCGTCGATGGAAATGTCCGCCGGCACGATGTTGCCGTTCGCGTCGGTCACGGTCACCTTGCTCACGTCGTCCTGCTCGGTGCCGCCGATCACCACGTCCTTCGTCTCGATCGTGTCGTAGATCCAGAACTTGCCGGAGGCGTTGGAATGCGCCTTGATGTGAGCCGTGTACAGCGAGCCGGACGCGATGGAGTCGTTGCCGTCCCGCACCGTGTCGCCGGCCTCGTTGGTCAGCCATTTCTCGGGCGGGGTGGTGGTCTTCTCGCCGGACTCCTTGCCGTCGTTCTCTCCCTTGTGGGAGACCGCCTCGGCCATGTTGCCCTGCTTCGCCACGTCAACGTCCCACCAGCGCTTGCCCGCAGGCCACGACTCCCACGAGGCGTCCATGTCCTTGAAGGACGCGCTCACTGTGGCGCTGCCCTTGTTGGATGCGGTGAACTGCTTCGCCACCGTCTTCTCGGTGCCGTCAATGCCACGCCAGTGCAGGGTCGCGGTGCCGTTCACGTTCTCGGTCTTCGACCCGTCGCTGGACAGGGTGATCACATCCGAGGCGTCCTTGGTGTCGCCCGCCTGGCCCGACATCTCCGCAGCCTGCGTGCTCACGCTCAAGTGATAGTTCGGCTGCACCGGCTCGTATTGGTTCAACATGATGACGATCGCAACCGGGCTGTGATTCCACTGGGAGGCCGCGATCGAGTCCACCGAACGCTCAGGAGCATCAGAGAAACCGTCATTAGTGTCATAAGACACACCATTATTGCGGTATACACCCGGTGCGATGTTTTTGTTCCATGCGTCGCTCCAATAGGAGGCGGTGGCGAAGCCTTCGCCGGAATAGGAGTGCGTGGTGGGCGTGGCGACCACGCCGACGGCGACCATGCGGCAGTTCGCGGTCTCGCCCGGATGCTTATCGTTGAAACGGGCCACGCATTCATTGTTGGCCATCGTGATCGCGGTGTTCGCCGCCTTATCGGCCCCGCCGTTGTAGTTGTTATAGGTCGCGCCCATCTTCGCCACGGCCTTCTTGAACGCGTCAAGGGTAGCGCCGCCGAAACCGCCGTTGTTGTTGTCCTCATAGGCCCAGCCGATCACCGCGCCGCCGACACTGCCACCCGAGCCGGGAGCCCAGCCGCCGCCGCCGTCGGCCATCGCGGTGGCCGCGACCATGCCGCCGCCTGCCAGCGTCGCCACCGCAGTCAAAGCGGCCACTGCCACGCGCAGCCCCTTCCCGTTGCGGGCATCAGCCCGTTTCCTCTCGTTGAAAACCATAGGGTTTCCTCCTGTTAGATTCTTGTTTCCGACCGGCCTAAAAGCCGGTAGCCGGAGTCCGGAAAACTTCGGCCACAAACCATTAGAACCCCATTTCGGCCGGTCCAGTTTGGACATTTTTTCCGATCAGTTACGCGAGATATTGACCACGAGGAAGGGAAACGCCTAAAACGCCTGATTCGGGGTATCTACCGAAATACCGAAACCGGTAAACCGGTGCATACCGAAGCGAATGATAAAAAAACTCGCCCGAACGAATCGGACGAGTTTCATGCCTGCATGTCAGCAAGTCAGACGCCGCACACGCTCTCCGGGCAAGTTCCGCCCGGCCTAGCACCTCCAAAGTTATCGCTGCTGCTGTAGCCGAAGCTCCCGCCGTAGGAGGAACCGGCGGAACCGCCTGTGGAACCTCCCGTGGTGCCGCTTCCGCCACCAGTGGAGCCTCCGCCGTAGGAGTATGAGGGTGTCCAGGATTGCTGGGGCTGAGACTGCTGATAGTTGTACTGCTGTTGTTGCGTCTGGGCGTTCGCAGCGGCGGCGGCTTTCGCATCGGCCTCGGCCTGGGCCTTGGCTTTCGCCTCCTCGTCGGCCTTCTGCTTCGCCGCGATGGAATCGTTCACCGCCTTGGATGCCTTGGCTATCGCGGCCTCGTCCTTGGCTTCGATGGCCTTGGACAGTTCCTCGCGCGTCTTGTCATCCTGCACGTTGCCGTTGCTGGACTCCAACAGGGTTTTCGCCGTGTCGATGGTCTTCGCCAGCTTCGAGTCGTTCACCGCGTCCACCGCCTTCTTCAGGCTCCCGGCGTGCTTCTCATACCATGCGGCCGCATCGTCCAGTTCGTCGATCGCCGTTTCAAGCCCGTCCTTGCCGTCGGCCACGCAGCCCTCGTATTCCGGCGCTTCCACGTCCAGCGCGGTTTTCAGCGCGTCGATGGTCTTCGCGTCCTTCACCTGATCGGCCTTGACCTCCAGCAAGTCGGCCGCGTCGCCGTTGACGAGCGTGTTCCAGTCGTTCATCGCGCCGCGCGCCGCGTCGGAGGCCGTGGCGCACGCGGCCTCCGCCTCGGCCAGTCGGCGGTCCGACCATATTTTCCATCCGATGCCGCCGGCCACCACAAGCGCCAGCGCGCACAGGCCCGCGACCAGCGGCACCAGCCACTTCGGCCGAACACGCCTCGACTCCTCGACGGCGGCGGTTTCTCCGTTCGTGGGCGGCGGGGTGTTGGTTTCCGTTTCCTGTTCCGTTTTCATTCGTGTCCTTCCATCGTTCGTTTCGGTATGCACCGATTTTACCGGTTTCGGTATTTCGGTCATTCTCCGTCGGAGCCGGGGTTGCCGGTTTCCGCGCGTTCATGCCGCCGCCGGTGGCGCTCTGCACCGTTCCGGTTCGGGCACCTGCTTGTTTCGCACGGCGTCTCGCGTCATGCGAGATAAGCTTCGAGCGCGAGGTCGATGACCTCCTGGATGCGCATGTCGTGCGCGGCGGCGTAGGTCTTGAGCCGCCGCCGCGTTTCGGGCCTCATGCTCACGCTGGTCTTCACCCAGCCCTCCGCGTCGTTCGGTTTCACGGTCTTCCGGTTTTTCGGTATTTCGGTTTCCGCCGATTCCGGTCTTCCGGTATCCGCCGGTGCCGGCCGGCCGGTGAGCAGCGCGGTCAGGTCGCGCGGACGGGGCGTCAAGTTCATGTTCCTCACAGGTCCTCCCCCTTGAGCTGTCGCATGGTCTGCTTGAGTTCGCCGGACAGGTCGCGGTATTCGTGCAGGCGGGACCCGCGGGGGCGGGTGGATTTCGCGTTGAGGATGTCCTGGCGTTTCGGGATCAGCGTCTCGAAGCACGCGATGTCCGCGGCGTCGATCCAGGCTAGGGCGTCGCGGAGGGCGGTCGTGTTGGCCTCGGTGCGGCACAGGAGGATCGCGGCGGGGACGCCGCGCCGGTCGCACAG
>SKDY01000775.1_pt1 | contig 23650 bp, 26 predicted proteins | sample 4826591 | NCBI WGS metagenome assembly SKDY01 (sample SAMN11008823, study PRJNA524170) | human gut metagenome | biome: Human fecal sample; material: Feces; isolation source: fecal sample from pouch patient p10, p22 | host: Homo sapiens | place: Israel: Tel-Aviv | collected 2016-06-15 | reverse complement strand
TAACTTTCAAGAGTAAAGGATTGATGGCTAGAACTGAGCATGAATTTCCACTTGATAAAGCAGCTTATGAGCATCTGCTTCCAAAGGTGGATGGGATTTTAATTTCTAAGACTCGTTATAAGATTCCGGATGAACATGGATTTATTATTGAGCTGGATGTCTTTCATGGAGAATATGAAGGGCTTGTGATGGCCGAGGTGGAATTTCCTAGCGAGGAAGTTGCTGTGGAATATGAAGGACCTGAGTGGTTTGATGATGAGGTTACGTTTGATTCTCGGTATCAGAATAATAATTTGGCGAATAAATAATTGTTGGCCATAGTCTTTGACGTATATAAGAGATATAAAATAAATAAAGGGTAGCTAAACACGAATTTCATTGACGGATTTTTTACAAAACGCTTGTTCGCAAACTTTCCTTGCAAAACTCGCTTCGCTCAGACATCGCACCAAGTTTGCTGCGATTTTATAAAAAATCCTATGAAATTCTATCGTTTAGCTACCCTTTATTTATTTTATATCTCTTATATACGCTGAAGTTTATTGGCAAAGACTATTAGTTATTTACCTGTTTATTGTTGAAATCTATAATTAAGAAATCTTTAGTAAATCTTGTCCTGGTTGGATTGTTCCGTTTCCAATTACTTCGACGTCCTTTTCTGGGTCTGTAATAACTGTTACAACTGTGGCTTTGTAGCCTGCCTGGTGAATCTTATCGATATCCATCTTTAACAGTGCTTCGCCTCTGCTTACTTTTTGTCCTGCTTTTACTTTGGATGAGAAGCCTTCTCCGTTCATTTTTACAGTGTCAATTCCGATATGAATGAGAATTTCTGTTCCATCGTCTATCGTAACTCCTATCGCATGAAGTGTATCTGCTACATATGAGATTGTTCCATTACATGGAGCATATACTTTTCCTTCTGTTGGTTCAATTCCGATGCATTTTCCTAACACTCCTGTTGCGAATGTTTCGTCTTCAATCTGTTCCATTGGTACAACGTTTCCTTTTGCTGTTGCACTGACTGTTACTGTTGTCCCTGCTTCAAGACTATTTTCGGATGGTACTTCACCATACTGTGTTTTATTCTTTTTACTTAAGATCAATGTTACTGCAAATCCTGCAATTGCTGATACAGCTACTGTTGCAAAGCACATCATAAAGTTAAAGTATCCGCCCGGTTTGGATGATAAATATGTTACGCAAGTGGATAATCCTGGTCCTGCATATACATACTGTTTTAAATTCACGATTCCTGCAAATAATCCTCCGATTGCTGCTCCACTCATTGCTCCTAAAAGTGGTGTTCTAAATCGTAAACAGATACCATATAATGCTGGTTCTGTGATACCGATCAAAGCTGTGATACCTGAAGATGCACCTGTTGATTCTACGTCTTTATCTTTACTTAAGAACATTGCAGCAAGTGCAGCTCCACCGATTGCTGAGTTTCCTGCAAGTCCTCCTGGAAGGAATAAATTATCAAATCCAACTGCATTTAAATGTTCCATATTTAATGCATAAATTGCTTTGTCAAATCCTGTGATGATACCTAATGGTGTTGTGAAACTCCAGATTGTAATCGCAAGCAATTTCACATGTTCTCCAAGATATGTAAATACAACTGCTAATCCTGTTCCACATACATAACCGATTGGTCCAATTACGATCAGTGTGACTGGAACAGAAATCAACATTGTGATCAATGGCAGTGCAAAATATCTGACAGATTGTGGAATCTTATCACGGAAAAATTTATATACCATAGAAAGAAATGGTGCTGCTAAAATAATTGGCAGGAAACTTCCACCGTAAGATGTCTGATATACAGGAATTCCTAAGAAATCTAATCCTCCTACACCATTTACAGTTTCATATAAAATCGTCATACCAAGCATAGCACCCAGTGCTGGATCAGCTCCTAATTTCGCACATGCACTCCATCCAAGGGCGATTGGCATGAATGTCAGTCCTGCAAGTGAGCATGCATTCAAAATTGTATATGTACCACTGTTTTCTGATAATCCAAAAAACTGTGTTGCTACTGAAAGAACTGCTAATAGTAATCCACATGATAAATAAATCGGGATAACCGGTGCTACTGTTCCACTTAAATATTCTGTAATAATACTTGTGATTTTTTTCGGTGTATACTTTCTTACACCATCTTCTCTTGCTGCAACTGGATCATCAATTGCTCCATCACCTTTAAATCCTGTAATTTTTTGAAATTCATCATAAATCGTACTTACAACAGTTCCACAAATGATCTGGATTTCATTCTGGTCCATCATTCTAAGACCAAGTACCCCTTTTACATTCTGAATTCCTTTTTCATCGAATTTACTCATGTCTTTCAATTTAAGTCGAAATCTTGTCGCACAATGTGTTGCATGGGCAATGTTATCAATGCCGCCAATTTTCTCAACGATTCCCCTGACCGTTTCTTCATATTTGTATGCCATAGCAATCCTCCTTGTATTTTGATTATAGCATTTTACATTGTTATTTATCCTACAAATTTCAAAGTCTTTTCTGCAATATTTTTATCTGTTAAACCATAATCTCGTAATACTTCATCTGCCGTTCCTGATTTACCAAATACATCATTTACACCAATTCTTTTTACAGGAACCGGGCATGTTTCTGTCACAACAGCACTTACAGCTTCCCCAAGTCCTCCATAAATATTATGTTCTTCCACTGTCACAATCTTTCCGCATTCTTTTGCAGCTGTCTCAATAATTTCTTTATCAATTGGTTTGATCGTTGGCATATTAATGACTCTTGCACTAATTTCCTGTTCTTTTAACATATCTGCGGCTTTCATCGCTTCATATACCATAATACCTGTTGCAATAATCGCTACATCTTTTCCTTCTTTTACTACTTCGGCCTTTCCAATCTCAAATTTATAATCTTCCTTATGGAATACAGGAATTGGGCTGCGTCCTAATCTTATATAAACGGGTCCTTCCATCTCATAAGCTGCACGGATCATCTGACATGCTTCAATATCATCTGCCGGGCACATAACTGTCATTCCAGGAATTGTTCTCATCAATCCAAAATCTTCATTACACTGATGTGTTGCCCCATCAGGTCCTACAGATAATCCCGCATGTGTTGCACAGATTTTTACATTTAAATGAGGATATCCTATTGAATTACGGATAATCTCAAATGCACGTCCTGAAGCAAACATTGCAAATGTTGAAATAAATGGAACTAATCCCATTGTCGCCATTCCTGCTGCTGTTCCTGCCATATTCTGTTCTGCAATTCCACAGTCAAAGAATCGATCTGGATAAGCTTCTTTAAACATTGCTGTCTTTGTTGCTCCAGCAAGATCAGCATCCATAACAACTACATTCTCTGTTTCAGCACCTAATTCCACTAATGTTTTTCCATAACTGTCTCTAGTCGCAATCTTTTTCATATCTGCCATCACTTTTATTCCTCCTCAATCTTTTTTTCTGCCAGGTCAAGTTCTTTCATTGCCTGTTCATACTGCTCATCATTTGGTGCTTTTCCATGCCATCCTGCAACATTTTCCATAAATGAAACACCTTTTCCTTTAACTGTTTTTAATAAAATGGCAGTTGGTTTTTTACTGTTTTTATTTAGATGGAACTGATCGAGTGCATCTTCCATCTGGTCAAAATCATGTCCGTCTATTTTAACCACATTACATCCAAATGCCTCTAATTTCTGATCTATTGGTTCCATATCCAATACATCTTTTGTTTCTCCATCAATCTGAAGTCCATTGACATCAACAGCAATACAAAGATTATCAAGTTCATAGTGTTTTGCCCATGCGATTGCTTCCCAAACGATTCCTTCTGCAATTTCTCCATCACCAAGCAGTGTGTATACATTGATATCTTTTTTCATATATTTTACTGCTTTTGCCATTCCCGCTGCTCCAGAAATTCCTTGTCCTAAAGATCCTGTTGAAAAATCAATTCCCGGTGTATCATTCATATTAGGATGTCCTTGTAAATGTGAATCAGGCTTTCTTAATGTAATAAGATCTTCCTCATTAAAATACCCTTTTTGTGCAAGCACTGAATATAATGCCGGAGCTACATGCCCTTTGGATAAAACAAATCTGTCTCTGTCTTCTTTTTTCGGATCTTTTGGATCAATTTGTAATTCTTCATTATATAAATATGTCAGAAAATCAATTGCTGAAAGAGATCCTCCTGGATGCCCTGTTCCTGCTGCATGTGTGCTTGCAATAATATTTTTTCTTCCTTTTACTGCAAATAGTTGTAACTCTTTTTTCTTTTCAGGTGTCATGTCTTTCCTCCTATATCCATTCATCATTTTTTACTCTAAATTTGAGTGACGTGAAAACATTTCATCATTTCCAGATCCCTGCTCCATCAATCCAAGTACGATAGCATCGCCACTGATCAAAATTCCTTGTTCAAATAAAGATGCCATTGGCTGTACTGACTGAAACTCGCTGTCCTTTTGATTTTTACTTGGTGCTTTGATAATAATAGAAACATCTGCCATTTGATCTAATGTTGAATTCGGTGTTCCTGTAAACACCATTAACTTTCCTCCAAAGCCTTTTGCTTTTTCTGCAATCTGTATAAACTGTTTCGTCTCTCCAGATCCAGAGCATATGATCAGAAGATCTCCTTCTTCAAAGTTTGGTGTATTGGTTTCCCCAACAACATAAACTTCTCTTCCCATATGCATCAAACGCATCACAAATGATTTTCCTGCAAATGCTGCACGACCAAGTGCATTGAAAAATATCTTATTAGATGAATTAATAAGATCCATCGCTTCATCTACACTTTTTTGATCCACTTTATCAAGAACTGTTTCCAACTCTTTTAAAATCGTTTTCTCATTTTCCTTGAATCCCATATATATGCTCCTTTCAATAATTGTTTCTTGTTTAATATTTATTGTTTTATTGTTTTGGCTATGTTTTGATTATAATTCAATAATTTATTCTCGTCAATTAGTAATTTTTTACGATTTAAATTATTGTTTTTTGTTAAAAATGACGAATTTTGCTGTTTTTTCTTCTCAATTCAATAATTGTTTTCCTCTTTCAATAAAATTTCTTATTGATTTTTCTTGTTATTCATTTTATAATCTATATAAATAGTGATAAGATTCATACAAACAATAAATTTTCTTATTATATTATGAAAGGCGAAACAATGTTAAAAAAAGAAAGACAACTTTATATTTTAGATAAATTAAAAGAACAAGGAAAAGTAACAACAAATGAAATGGTAGAAGAAATCGGTTGTTCTGTTGATACCATTCGAAAAGATTTTCAGGAAATGTCAAGACTTGGTCAGGCAAAACGAATTCATGGTGGAATCGTTCCAATTGAACAGAATAAAAACAGTCAAAAAAACGAACTGCTTGATTTTAATGAGCGACTTGGCGAAAATGTATCTGTTAAAGAACTACTAGCTCAAAAAGCCGTAGAGTTATTAGGTGATCCAAACGTTATTTATATTGATGGTGGTACTACAAATCTACAGTTTGTACGAAATCTTCCTTATGATATTAAAACAACAGTCATCACAAATTCTCCTGCGATCGCACTTGCATTATGTAATTATCCAAATATTGAAATTCAGTTACTAGGAGGAACTTTACAAAAAACAATTCAGATCGTTGAGGGAATTGGTACTCTGGAACAGATGAAAGGAATGCATTTTCAAGTTTCTGTTATTGGTGTATCTTCACTTTCCGCAGAAGGCGGTATCACATTTCCTTCCATGGATGAAGTTATCCTAAAAAAAGAAGCACTCAATCACAGCCAGCTTGTAATCGCAATTGCTGATAAATCAAAATTAAATTCTATTGCTGGTTTTTATGCTACAGATATATCTGCTATTTCTATTCTTGTGACTGATGAAACAGATGAAGCTGTTCTTGCACCTTATCGACAGGCTGGTGTTGAAGTTATTAGTTGTAGTGAATAAACAAGTTTGTTTGCCATAGTCTTTGATGTATATGATATCATGTAAAATTCATGATAAAATTTACTTACAAAATTTTTCGAAAAATGATAAAATAGTCATATAAACCGAGTACGATTTACATGAAAAAAAGACTGTTTCATTCGAATGTTACCGAGTGAAGCAGTTTTTTTTCTGTCAGATTTACTTTAGTTTCTTTAGAATTATAAATTGGAGGTAAAGTGATATGAAACGAATTCAGAAAGCATGTCTTACACAAACGGTTGTTTTCTCTAATCATAATGGGGAGACTACTGCTTATGCGCGTAAATTGATCGAGGAGGAATATGAAAATACATAAAAAAATTAGATGTATCCAGAACTAAATATCAACTTTTATCAGAGCATAAGAATGATGATGGTTCTATCGTCATTGAGATCAAAAAGCAGTACAATAATTCTCCTGTTGGGGATTATCTGAATTAAGTTTAAATCTTTTAAAGGAACTCTATCGTTATGTATAAAAAAGGTGATTATGTCATAAAAATTCCTGAAGATATTTGTGAAATTGAAGATGTTGGATGTCTTGATATGTCTGGCGTGAATAAAGATAAAGAATATTATGCATTAGCGCCGATCAATCAAAAAGGATCTAAGATATATATTCCTGTAGATAACGTTCATGGTCGAATCCGAAATATTATCAGTAAAGAGGATGCCATAGCATTTATAAAATCTATGCCGGATATTGATGAAAAAGATATTCAAAATGAGAAAATGCGTGAACAGGAATATAAGGCCGTAATATTAAGCGGTGATAATGAAAAGATTGCAAGTATTCTAAAATTAATATATAGCCGCAAGCAGGAACGTGCCGAACAGGGTAAAAAGCTTTCTTCTACTGATGAGAGGTATTTTAAATTAGCTGAATATATGCTTTTTTCCGAACTTTCGTTTGTGCTGAATGTTCCGAGAGAACATATAGAGCAGTACATTGCGGATATGATTGAGGCATAAATAATTTTATTATAAAAAGGACACTTTTGATTAAATTTCAAAAGTGTCCTTTTTTATCATTTATCTACCATGACTTTACATTGTTTCTTATAGCAGGCAATTCCGTAGTTTAATATTGTTTCATATCCTTCTTCTAATTTCTGGTGCTTTTCGTTTGCCCTTACGGACTATTCATTTCATTCTGCCTACTGGCATTATAGCATACGCATTATGTAATACATTTGGAAACACATTCCAAATGTATTACATAACACACTTGTTAATTTCTTGTTAATAAATACAAAATACAATTGACAAGAAATTAAATATTTCGTACGATATAGTTAGTTGTAAATAACTAATACTTAAGTGGAGGTAGGAATTAATGAAACAAATAATTAAAAAAGTGTTATCTATATGTATGATATCTACATTGGTTTTATCTATGTTATTATCATCACTACAACGTGTATCTGCAGATGAATCAGAAAACATACCTAATTCACCTATTAAAGTTTTAGAAGAAAATATTTCTGATCAATCACTATATATATAATATTATATGACGATTGATAATCAAAAATTTTTATACATTGAAAATTCAAAAATAGTCAATGGAGATTGGGTTACTAATACTTTAAAAACAAAAGTAGATGAAAATAATAATTTGATCAAATCTACTAAAGAAGAATATCAAACAAACTATCATATTTCTGATGAATCCATAGACAATATAGATAATAATGTGATGGCTCGTCGTACAACTAGTAGTTGGAAAAAACATACTGAAAAATTTTCATTATCAAAAACAAAATTAACCGTAGCCGCTGTTTCAATATTATTAATAGCAGCTACAGGTATTGGTGCGTCAGATGCCGCAGTTGTTGCTTTAAATTTAGTTTCTTATTGTATTGATCATTCAATGAATATACCATCTTATATTTATTTTAAAGGATTAAAATGTGTTAGTCGTTCTTCCGTTGGTAAAGTATATTTTCGATATAAAGGAAAATTATATTATGATAGCAAATTTAAAAAACCAATAGTAAATAAAACTTTAACTTGGTCAAGACGTTGGGGGCATTAGTAATGAAAAATTTATTTCACAATAAAAGAATAAGGCATTTTTTTATTGTTGATGGAAGTTACTTATTATTTAATTTAATATACTGTTTAGTATTTAAATATGACTTTATCACTACACACACAATTATAATGTTTATTTTTATGAATATTTGTTTGTTTATTGGAACTCAAGATGAAGAATAATAAAAAGATTCTAAGCAATCAATCTGCCTAGAATCTTTTTACACATATTCAAATAAATTTTATGCTTTCAATCCCTTACGAACTAACGCTCTCTTAAGTGCCAACTCTGCCCTTGCAATATCAATATCTGCGCTCTTAGCTTCGAGTCTCTTCCTTGCTCTCTCTTCCGCTTTCTTTGCACGTTCAACATCGATATCTTCCGGCCATTCTGCGACTTCTGCCAGGATACTCATGGTTGTTTCTGTGACTTCCACAAATCCTTTTAATAATGCCGCTTTCTTCTTGGTTCCGTCTTCTTCTGTGATCGTTAGGACACCTGGTGCGATGATCATAGTCATCGGGATGTGTCTTGCGTAGATTCCGACTTCTCCTTCGGTTGTGTTTAACTCAACAAACGTGACATCTCCTGTATAAAATGAGCGTTCTGGTGTAATGACTTCTAATTTCATTGTGTTTTCAGCCATAGGATCACCTACTTATTTCTTGCTGCAAAACGTTCTACAACTTCTTCGATGGTTCCTGCATTCAAGAACATTCCTTCTGGAATCTCATCGTGTTTTCCTTCTAAGATTTCTTTGAATCCCTGGATCGTATCACTTAAGGATACATACTGTCCTGGTTTTCCAGTAAACTGTTCGGCTACGAAGAATGGCTGTGATAAGAATCTCTGTACCTTTCTTGCGCGGTCTACGACCAGTTTCTCGTCTTCGGAAAGTTCATCCATACCTAAGATTGCAATGATATCCTGTAATTCTTTGTATTTTTGCAGAATCTCCTGAACACCACGAGCTACTTTGTAATGTTCTTCTCCAACGACTTTTGGATCCAGAATTCGGGATGTTGATTCCAATGGATCTACTGCTGGATAGATTCCCATCTCTGAAATCGCACGTGATAATACAGTTGTTGCATCCAGATGGGCAAAAGTTGTTGCTGGTGCCGGGTCAGTTAAGTCATCGGCTGGCACATAGACTGCCTGTACGGATGTGATCGATCCATTCTTTGTGGATGTGATACGTTCCTGCAAGGCACCCATCTCTGTCTGCAGTGTTGGCTGGTAACCTACCGCACTTGGTACTCGTCCAAGTAAGGCAGATACCTCAGATCCTGCCTGTGTGAAACGGAAAATGTTGTCGATGAATAATAAGACGTCTTTTCCTCCACGATCACGGAAATCTTCTGCAATTGTAAGTCCGGTAAGACCAACTCTCATACGGGCTCCAGGTGGTTCGTTCATCTGTCCAAAGACCATGGCGGTCTTGTCGATAACACCTGATTCACTCATCTCTGTATAAAGGTCATTTCCTTCACGAGTACGTTCTCCTACACCAGTGAATACAGAATATCCACCATGTTCTGTTGCGATATTTCGGATCAGCTCCTGGATCAGTACGGTTTTTCCTACTCCCGCACCACCGAACAGACCGATCTTTCCACCCTTCTGGTATGGGCATAGAAGGTCAACGACCTTGATCCCTGTTTCCAGAACTTCTGTCTCTGTAGATTGTTCTGAAAATTCCGGTGCTTTTCTGTGGATTGGTAAGCGGTTGGCTCCTTCTGGTGCCGGTTTATTATCAATAGGATCTCCCAGCACGTTAAAGATTCGTCCTAAGGTTGCCTCTCCTACAGGAACGGAGATTGGTCCGCCTGTAGCCTGTGCTTCCATTCCACGGACTAATCCGTCGGTTGGTCCCATTGCGATACATCTTACGGTGTCATCACCCAGGTGCTGTGCAACTTCAACGACTAATTTCCCGCCGTCTTTTGTCTGAATATCGATCGCATCATTGATCTCTGGCAGGTTATCACTGCCAAACTTGATATCCAGAACCGCACCGATGACCTGTGTGATCTTTCCTGTACGATTATCTGCCATGTTATTTCCTCCTGCTTCTTATATCGAGTCCATCACTTCAGGGCTTCTGCTCCTGAAATGATTTCTGTTAATTCTTGTGTGATCGCTCCCTGTCTTGCTCGGTTGTATGCAAGTTCTAAGTTTGAGATCATCTCTTCTGCATTGCTTGTCGCAGAATCCATTGCCTGCATTCTGGCTCCATTTTCACTCGCTACAGATGTAACTAAGGCTCCATAGATCATGCTGCAGATATACTTTGGAATTAATAAAGAAAGTGCTTCTTCCGGCTCTGGCTCAAAATTCATTGGAGCCTTGCTTTCAGATTTCTCTTCATTTGCCTGCTGATCATTCTCAATTGGGAGTAATTTTACAAGTTTTGGTTCATGAACCACGGTATTCTTAAAATCAGTGTATGCCAGATAGATCTCACCGATCTCTCCATCTTCAAAAGCTTTTAGAAGCTTCTCTCCTAAGATTCTGGCATCATCATAGACTGGCTCGTTGATCATCTCTGAATCATCAGAAACAATCTCATACCCACGATGTTTTAACGTATCCATCGCTTTATGTCCTACCGCATAGATCATGATATCTTCTTTGTTCATACCGCTGTCCCGGATCAGTTTCACAATATTGTTATTATATCCTCCTGCTAATCCACGGTTGGATGAAATGGTAATGATCCCTTTCTTTGTGGAACCATTTTCCTGTAAATACGGATGATTGATATTACCTGCTTTAGCAAGGATCGAGCTAATCGTCTCATACATCTTATTAAAGTATGCTTTTGACTCATCTGCACGCTGCTTGGCTCTCTGTAACTTTACCGTGGATACAAGTTTCATCGCTTTTGTGATCTGTCCGGTACTTTCGACGCTGGCTTTTCGTCTTTTAATATCAATTATCGATGCCATGACAGATCACCTTACTTTCTAAATGATTCTTTTGCTTCATTGATCGCTTTGATCAGTTTCTCTTCTGTCGCATCATCCATGACTTTCGTCTCGGCAATGCTTGTAAAGATTTCTGGATATTTTGTATCAATCAGTTCAAATAATTCTTTCTGGAAATCAAGGATCTGATCTACTGGCAGGTCTAAGAGATGTTTCTTGACTGCTGCATAAATGATCGCAACCTGTTTCTCAACTGGTAATGGCTGATACTGTGGCTGTTTTAAGATCTCTCTGATTCTCTCACCCTGATCTAATCGTTCTTTTGTATCATCGTCAAGCTCTGATCCAAACTGGGCAAATGCTGCCAGTTCTCGATACTGTGCAAGGTCTGTACGGATTGGTCCTGCGATCTTCTTCATTGCCTTGATCTGTGCAGATCCTCCAACTCGTGATACAGAAAGTCCGGCATTGATCGCTGGTCTGAAACCTGCATTAAACATCTCTGTTTCCAGATAGATCTGTCCATCTGTGATGGAAATAACGTTGGTTGGAATGTATGCAGATACATCACCTGCCTGAGTCTCGATGATCGGAAGGGCTGTTAATGATCCTCCACCTAATTCATCAGATAATCTGGCTGCACGCTCTAAAAGTCTTGAATGTAAATAGAATACATCTCCAGGATAAGCTTCACGTCCAGGTGGTCTGCGAAGAAGTAAGGAAAGTGTACGGTATGCAGTTGCATGTTTGCTTAAATCATCATATACAACTAATACATCTTCTCCTCTCTCCATCCATTCTTCACCGATCGCACATCCTGCGTATGGTGCGATATACTGAAGCGGTGCTAATTCACTGGCTGTAGATGCTACGATCGTTGTATAATCCATCGCACCAAACTCTTCTAATGTCTTAACGATATTAGCAACTGTGGATGCTTTCTGGCCGATTGCCACATAAATACAGTGAACCCCCTGTCCTTTCTGATTAATGATCGTATCGATCGCGATCGCTGTCTTACCTGTCTGACGATCTCCGATGATCAGCTCACGCTGTCCTCTTCCGATCGGTACCATCGCATCGATCGCTTTGATTCCTGTCTGGATCGGAGTATCTACGGATTTTCTTGAGATTACTCCTGACGCAACTCTTTCAATTGGACGATATTTATCTGTCTCGATCGGACCTTTATTGTCAATCGGCTGTCCTAAGGAGTTTACGACACGTCCTGTCAGTTGATCTCCAACTGGCACTTCTACCACGCGGCCCGTTGTCTTGACAATATCGCCTTCGTTAATATTCTTTCGGTCACCTAAGAGAACTGCACCTACGTTGTCCTCTTCTAAGTTTAATACCATTCCATAAACTTCCCCTGGAAATTCGAGCAGTTCTCCTTGCATCGCTTTCTCTAATCCATGGATTCTGGCGATTCCATCGGCAACCTGTATTACCGTTCCAATATCAGAGGTTTCAAGCTTTGTTGAATATTGTTTGATCTGTTCTTTGATCACAGAACTGATCTCTTCTGGTCTTAAATTCATGGGGCTTATCTTCCTCCTGTTCTATAGTTGTATTTGTGACAGATATCTGCCCATCGAATCAAGCTTTGTACGAATGGAATTATCCACAATCCGATCATCCATACAAAGGATCAATCCACCGATGATGTCTTTATCTGTCTCATAAGTCACCTCTAACTTCTGATATTCTGAAGAAGCAATGACTTTCTTTAAGATCTTGTCTTTTTGTTCTTGTGACAGCGGCATTGCTGACGTTACATGTAGGGCTCCGATTCCTAACTGACGTTTGATATTCGAAATGATGTAAGTAAAGATTCCATCAAATTCTTTAAAACGTCCTTTCTTGATGATGATCATCAAAAATCCTGTCATATCATCAGAAACCCGGCCATCAAAAACGTTCTTTGCTGCCTCCATCTTCTCTTCTTTTGTGATCTGGGGATGATTTAGGAAATTCACGAAATCTGTGTTGGAATCTAAGATTTCTTTGACAGCTTTCGCCTCTTCCAAAGCTTCTAAAAGATCGTCCTCATCTGTTTTCACAGAAATATAGGCATCCCCGTAAATCTTATCTACTCTTGAAGCCATGTCTTATCACCCATTTCCTGTAAGGTCTGATCAACGAAAGCATTCTGGTCTTTCTCGTCCATCTGGTTCTGAATGAATTTTCCAGCCATTAAGACTGCCATCTTGACCATCTCCTGCTTCATCTGATCCTGTGCATTGATTCTTGCAAGCTCTGCCTCATGATTCGCACTTTCTATGATCCTTGCAGCTTCTTCTTTCGCTCCTGCAACGATTTCTTCCTCTCTCTTCAGTGCTTTCTTTCTGGCCTGTGCCATTAAGGCATCTGCTTCTTTTTCAACATTTTTTAGTTTATGATCGTATTCGGCTTTTAACTTTGCAGCTTCTGCCTGATCGGCTGCTGCCTGATCGATCTCATCTGCAATTCTGTTCTTACGGTCTTCTAAGATCTTGCGAACCGGTTCAAACAGAATATAGGAAAGCAGTGCAAACATGATGAACACTGCGATTCCCTGCATAATCACATCAAAGCCAAGCTGAATATCTAATCCAAATATTCTTCCGTCCACGCCTTGGCCTCCCTTCGGCTTGTTTTATTAAAGTTTTGCAAACAGTGGATTTGCATATAATAAGATCAAACCAATAACCAGACCATAAAGACCTGTTGTCTCTGCTACCGCCTGTCCAAGAAGCATGGTAGATGTGATATCACCTTTCGCTCCTGGATTACGTCCTACTGCTGCTGCCCCCTGTCCTGCTGCGTATCCCTGTCCAACACCAGGTCCGATACCTGCGATCAGTGCAAGTCCTGCTCCGATTGCAGAACACCCTAATACAAATGCTTCACTTGAAATATTCATAGTTTTTTCCTCCTGAACTACATGTTAAAGTTTCCCATCTTGATAGATAATGTTAAGCTTCCCGCTTATCTGTGATAAATGTCATTGTCAGCATCGCAAATACAAATGTCTGGATTGCTCCTGAAAACAGATCAAAGTACATATGCAAGAATGCTGGAATACCTAGCTGCGCAAGCCATGGCAGCAATCCGTACCACAATGCCATCATGATCGTACCCGCCATAATATTTCCAAACAAACGAAGAGACATGGAAAGCGGTGTCGCAAACTCTCCGATCAGGTTAATTGGAAATAAGATTGGGATCGGTTTGAAAAGATCTGTAAATACATGTAATTTACTCGTCTTAAATGCACTGTACTGAATCAGTACAAACGTGATCAACGCTAACGCAAGCGTTGTCCCATAATCCGCTGTCGGTGGTCTTAAGCCAAATAATCCAGATGTATTTGCAAAAAAGATAAAGACCATGATCGTTCCAATGTAATTTACAAATGGACGCCAATGTCTTCCCATGCTTCCCTTTACCAGATTATCAAGCATCTCAACGATCATCTCCACAAAATTCTGAAGTCCTGACGGCTTCTCATCACCGTGAAGAACTGCATGTCTTGCGATCAACGCTAATACGATGATAAACACCATAACGATCAGCGTCGTCACATGCGTTGTCGTGATCCAGACCTTATGCCCGAAAAACTTCAGCGGGATCAGCCCATGCACCATAAAGTCAACGTCATCACCGGATGATGCTGCCAACATCATGGGGGCATTCATAATTCCCATGGCACAACCTCCTTTTTATTATATTTTCCATTTCTCCGATTTTCTCTTTCTCCCTGTTAGAAACCCGGAAAATGTGATTCACGTTATTCTTGTAAAACTCTGCGCGTGATATGCTCGTGGATCGGTTTTTGTAAAAATGCTGCAAACTTACTGCTTAAGAATCCAACCAATGCAGCAATAAAAGCACTCATACTAAGTTTGATCATCACGTATAAAATAACCAATGTCGCTACATATCTTATCAACGCACTCTTGATCATATTCCGGCTTGCCTGATGAGTATCCATCTGTACGGACTTCTGGATGCTTACCATCATCGTTGTGATCATCACGAGAGCAAAGATCGTTCCCACAATAGCTCCGATCAGATATCTTAGATCACCTCTGGTTATTATCATACCCAAAATCGCAGATAACACTCCGCACAAAAGAATTCCGATCACAAGATCTAGGTATGTCTCGTCTAGCTGTCTTAATTTATCTCTCATCTTTATCCTCCATATCTTCCTGTTCCAGTATATTGTGAATCAGAGAATATACTCCTCTGATTCCTCCCATAATACCAAGAATCAGAAAAAAAAGAAATAGATTTGTGGAAAAATGTTTATCAATCCACATTCCGATCGCCATGCATAAAAAAACAGAAGTCAACATCGTAATTCCTATCTGAGTCACCAATGACAACATCTTAATCACTGGTCCATACTTATGCATAGATATTTCCTCCTTCTTGCGAAATCTTTTTACAAAGATTATTATAACATTTTTTACAAATACAAACCACCATATTTTTTGTTTCTTATCTATTTTTACCAAAAATAACCAGAGAAATTGAATTTTTCATCAATTTTTCTCTGGTTTCTTCTTATTAAATAGTTATTTATTTTTTTGAATAATTTTTTTCATTTTTGTGTGATCATTTTTCTAATAATTCCTTGATCACAGATTCATAAATATCAAGTCCCGCTTCTAACTGTTCATCTGTCATAACAAGTGGTGCAAGGAATCGAATCACATTTCCATATGTACCTGCTCCCTCGATCATCAGTCCTTTTTTCGCACATCCACTGATCACTGCTGCAGAAAATTCTGGGTATGGTTCTTTACTCTTCTGGTCTTTGACAAACTCAAGTCCGATCATTCCACCAAGTCCACGGACATCTCCGATCACTGGATATTTTTCTTTCCATTCATTAAATCTCTTGGATACTTTTTCTCCGATCTCACAAGAACATCCTGCTAGGTCATCTCTTTCCATGATCTCGATCGTCTTTAATGCTGCTGCGATAGATTTAGCTGTTGCTAAGATATCAGGCTGTACTCCTGCTTCTTCCCAGTACTGTGTTGCAAACATTCTTCCTGTGCGGCAGAATCCTGTCTGGACTTCATCTGCAACTAACAAGATTCCATTTTCATCACAGATCTTTCTGACCGCCTTTACCCATTCGATCGGTGCTGGGATAAATCCACCTTCACCCTGTAATGGTTCTACTACAATAGCTGCGATACTATCTGCTGGTCCACACTGTTCAAAAACATCTTTGATAGAATTTAAATAATAATCTAAAGCCGCTTCCTGTGGCATTCCTTCTGGATTTCTATAGTAGTATGGGAACTGTGCACGATAAACACCATCTGGGAAAGGTCCCATTCCAACCGCATATGCTTTTTTAGATGTCGTGAATTACCTCTCCCATGCGGTACAGTAGTTCCTATGGAAGAGGCTTCTGACAGTCGTAACAATTACTCATCTCTGACCAGAAGATTCTGGCTGTTCGTACCGATCAGGGCATATTCACTTATGCCACTATCCCTTTGACGGGAATACTTTTAAGGTTCAGTTCGTGGAATCCATACACTTTTGGACTTGTCAGAAAAGAAAAGTCTGTTGTTCGATCCCAAATATCCGGAACTGCTTTTCTCATGATGTTCGCTGCTGCATGACAGTCAGCATTCAGGATCGTTCCATCTGCACAACGATACAGACCTCGTTTGATACGAATCCCGGAAAACTGTGCGTTCTCATCATCCACACGATAAGTAGGAATATAATCTTTTGTTGTGATATCTGCTTTGGAAGTATAACTTTCTTCCTGTTCAATGATCTTGATCCCTGCATTCAATGCTTTATATGTGATCATAGCTCGTAGAAAAGCGATCGGCATGGAGACGAACTTCTGATTGTTGATTTTTCCAATCCTGGAATTCTGTTTCCATAACGGATTCACACCAAAGATCAAAGTTCCTGCATAATGATCTACGCAGAAATCAATGATACTCCGGCTGATCTTATGACACTGATCCTTCACAAAATTCGCATGATGATAAGAGAGATCAGCCAATCTCTTTGATGTTGCATATCGGTTTTTATGCCCATTGGTCAGAATGGAAATGTACATTGCCTTTTGTTTATGAAACCACTGGGTATCGGATAAAACAGCTCCGCCCTTGTAGATTGCGGATGATCCATCATCACATACGATAGCTGCGAAGTTGTCGATCCTGAAGTCAATGGCACAGGTATAAGGCATGGAAGTTTCGATCACCGGCTCTGGTTCTTCAAATGTCAGACAGAACAGAAATCTTCCATGATAAGGTTTGATCCGGACTTCTTTTAAGAAAGCATGTTCAGAAATATTAGAAAAACTCAGACGTTTCTTTATGATCGGCAGTTTTAAGGATACTCCAGTTTCTGACGGATATAAAACAGCATCCTGATTGGTGATGATCACTGTTGCAAGATCTTGTTTTTTATAGTGGGGAATCTTTGGTCTGCCTAAAAATTTTTCCGGATGTTTTTTATATTCTCTTAAAGAAGCCAGCCAGTTTTTAAAATCTGTGACAGCTTGCTTTACCATCGCCTGTGCTGTCTGCATCGGCAGTCCGATAAAGAAATCCGGATTTTCCGTGACACGCATCAGCTTCTCCAGATGGTTGTAAGAGATCACTTTTCGGACATGGATCTGAGGATGAACATCTTGTAATGCATGAACCTCACAAAAGATATCTTCTTCATTGTCTGTCCGATGTTCTTTTTCATATCCAGTAAAGATGTTACGGATACGAAAAAGAGCAGCATTATATAATAACTTTGCTTTTCTGCAGAAGTCATCACAATAACTGTAGATCATATCTTCGGATGAGATCACCCGTTGTGTTACGGAAAATGCCATATGATTGTATCCTTTCTAATGTCTTGAAAACATTGTATTTCTACAATATAATTGTAGCAAACATATGTTTAGTTGTAAAGGAGATACATCATGCGAAAGAAAGATAATACAGATTATTATATCCACAGGCACAGTTGCTTTTTACTTCAGTATCATATCGTGTTTGTTACGAAATTTCGACATCCCGTCTTAGTTAACGGAGTCCGTGATGCTGTTTATGAAAGGATCCGTTACGTTGCAGATCAGAGAGGCTTTCATATATTGGAGATCAATGGAGAACCAGACCATGTTCATATCCTGTTGGAAGCAGATACTATGACATCTCCGGCAGAACTTGCCAATGTCCTAAAGACACAAACTGCCAGAAGAGCCAGAAAGCTGTATGGAGATACGAATTTAAAGAAGTATTACTGGAAGCCTTACTTCTGGTCAGACAGTTATTTTATCTCATCCGTGAGTGAAAACAGTCTGAAAGTTATCCAACAATATATCAAAAATCAAGGAATAAAATAAAGTCTGGGTCCGTCAGGACTCATTTACCCACGCCCATGCGGTGCAGTTGCTCCTATGGACGTGGTACTCTGCTTAGCTTTTATAGACATCGTCATCAAGTACCTGTTAACTGTATTTTTGCATATTTTTTATTAGTTTCCTATATTCTTTTATCACAATTTTCCTTTGATCCTTTGTGTTCATTGCACAAATAGTATCAAATATGGTAGACTATTTTTACATGACTTCAAATGAATAGGGCACAAATAAAGGAGGGCAGATTTATGCCTCTTACATTAAATGAATTATATACACAAACCAAACATCAATACCATCTTTCCATGATCGCAGGTGAAACTGGGATTGATCATATCATGAATTGGGTTTATGTCTCTGAAGGCAGTTCTACCCACGACTTTCTAAAGGGTGGAGAACTGATCATCACGACAGGGATCAACTGTCAGGATGAGGCTTCTCTTTATGATTTTATTGAAACGATGATCAAAAGCCATACTTGCGGGATGATCTTAAATACGGGAAAATATATTCTTTCCGAAGATATCACTGATTCTATTAAAGCATTGTGCGACAAACACAACTATCCATTGATCGAGATGCCTTGGAAAGTTCATATTTATGATATTACGAGAGATTATTATAATAAGATCTTTATGGATACACAGAAAGATACTTCGATCACGGATGCATTTTTATCTTTTATTGAAGAAGATTCCCTGCACCATTATGATGCTTTGCGAATTCTTGAAGACAATCATTTTGAGAAAGAAGATTGTTATGAGATTGCTTTAATGAAATGTAATAAGAAAGCGATCTCTGATGATCTTAAATTGCGTCTGCTGTTTTTGATGGAAAGTTATGTCAAACTAAACGATCTGGATATTCATATTGCTTTTTATAAGAATCATTTTTTGTTTGTTTTTCATGACATGGAAGAAGAATTGATTTATAACGAAATATCTTCTTTGATCTCTACACTGGAAAGTTCGTTTAAAAAAATGCAGATTTATGCAGGGATTGGAAGTTCTGTCCACACGCTTCGTGAGATTCGTGTAAGTTATCAACGTTCTCTGGCTGCCCTTGTTTATGCTGCGAATAATGGACAAGAAATTGCCCGGTTTGAGGAGATGGGATTCTTTCGAATTCTTCATTCTGTGAATGATAAAAATCTTTTGATGGCTTATCATGATGAGTATTTGAAGAATATTGAAGAGTATGATGAGATTCATGATACAAATTATCTGGAGACGTTGCATCAGTATCTGCTTTGTAATGGGAGTATCCAGCATGTGGCTTCGAATATGTTTTGTCATCGAAATACGATTACTTATCGGATGCGGGTGATCGAGGATCATTGGGATTTGAAATTGGATGATACGGTAGAGAGGTTTCATTTGATGACGGCGTTTTTTATCCGGGATTATTTGAATTTGTAGTTTGATGACGGAAATTGTTGGTGAAAATAATTTCCGTGATTCAAACCACTACACAATGTGTATGTTAAACGAGACCTTAAAAGGAGAGAATTTTCAGTTATCAATCATCTAAAAGATGTAAACCAACATAGTAAAACATCCACTCTTCTGTCTTGAAAATCTTAATTGTATACGGGAATGTCTTCAGGTATTCATAAAAACATAAAGAAAGATAGGTGTACGAAATGATAGAATTTCATAGGATTTTTTGCAAAATCGCAGCCAACACGGGCACTGTTTGAACGCAGTGAGTTGTGCAGGAGTGTTGGCGGATCAGCGTTTTGCAAAAAATCCGTCAATGAAATTCGTTTTTCGTACACCTATCTTTCTTTATGTTTTTATGAATACTCGATACATTTCTGTCATACAACTTAAAATTTCTTGCTATTTTAACACACAAAATCATCCATACCCCCGTCACTCCTATGATCCAGAATTCATTTCCTGCAAATGACAACGTAATGTCATTTTCCATAAACCAAGCTCCGCTTGTAATATAGAGATTTGTTGGGTTTAGCAGGCGTAATATAACATTCATAAATGTTACATTCGAATAATAAGCACCTAGGAACAATGTCATGTTTAAGAGAATTAATATAGCAAATGAAAAATAACTGTTCCCTAGCAAGAATTGGATTGCGATCGTTGCCAGTGCAATCAACAGGATGATTCCAAGATATACGGTAAGTGTTAGGATCAAGTATTGTATCTGCGTCATTTTAAAGAATGTAACAAATGGATAAAAGCATCCTGAATATCTTTTTTCTGCAACTAGTGTGGAGGCAACCGAGACATTCCATAGTCCTTTGAATGATACACAGTAGAAAAAATAGATCCATGTAACACTGCATAGTATCGCTGAAAATAAAATTCCACTTAATGTCCCCGTAAAAGCTTTATAATCCATGATTCTCTTTCCAGTTCTGGTTGCATCTACAAGATCATTTGTCTTTTGCAGTCTCTCATAATCCATGATAAATAAAATGCTGAGTGCCATCAAAAGACTCATTTCCACGATTAATTTTTTCCCTAACTTTGAATATAATAACGAATGGATTTTATAATACTGTCCAGGATAAAAAGCATCGTTATATTCTTTATCAGATTTGATCTCCTCCACCCTTTTTTGCAGATGCTCATAGTTATCTTTTACGAATTCCTTCATAAATCCCTTAGGGTGATACTGAAACATTTCTTCTTTTTGTTTTAAAATCTTCGTCATATCAAGTTTGTTATACAAGTCGATATTTTCTTTGTAATATTCTTGGTATGCCTCGGATAACTGCTTTCTTTCATTTCTATTTTTAGCTTGACGTGAGTGGTTTGTATCATCTGTTTTTTTAATAATGTCATGCATGATCACTAATTCTTTGGATGTATCCTTATTTCCCGCCTCATTGTAAATAATTAAACAATTCACAAGACAAAATATCACTGCCAATAACCAAAGCATAGGATTTTTCATGATCTTTTGAAACTCTAATTTAAAAATTCTCATAAATCCACCTTTTTCCATCGATTACTTCTGATCTTATAAAATATAAACATCACTATGAGCCATGTGGCTAGTGCATACAATTCCCAGTATGCCAGAACCTGATCATTTGTAATCAGAAAGAGCATATAATAAATTTTCCTCATAAGGAACATCATCGCTCCACAGACTGGAATTGAAACCGCAACAGCTCCCATATAATTTCCAATTGTTCTGCCGATAAAATCAATGATCACAATACTTGCGATTGCAAATAATAAGATCAGAGCCATATAAAGTAACATATAAGTTCCAAAAGAAAGCTTATCGCACCAGTAAGAATTTGATGCGATTCCCCAACTCTCACATCTCCAAAATACTGATAATCCCTTCAAATGCCAGATAATCCCATATACAGCCATTTGAAGAATTCCAACAAAGAGTGCAGCAAGTGCACTTGCTATCAATTGAATCTGATAAATCCTTCTTCCTGTTTTCGTCGTTGCCAGAATCGGAATAACCTGTCTTAAACGTTGTTTTAGCTGATATGGAATGATCAATGCAAAAAAACAGATCATGATCAAACCACCGATCGTTACCATATCTTCTTGCAAAATGTAAAACACTCCCTCATGTACTAATGATATATAATCTCTTTTTACCCTCTTTTCGATTGCCTTTTGATATAACTTCGTTCCATCAAAAAATCCATCTGCTTTTAATTCTTTATATTTTTTATCCGAAACTCCATATTCAGATCCTTGAAACTCTTTGATATGCTCTAAAGCTTGTATATCCAAAAAAATTTTTGATGTCTTATCATTATAAAACACATAATTTTCTAATATTTTATCAAGTTCTTTTTCCTGCTTTGATAAAGTTGTTTTTTGACCAAGTTCTTCATATTTTTTATTAAAAATTTCATAATCCACAATCCCTCTTTTTGAAAGCTCTTGATCTTGTTTTATGATCTTTGCAAAACCTCTTTCTAATTCCTGATGTTTCTCCTGGTATTGTTTTTCATCTTTTACTTTCCACTTTTGTCCCCATTCTTTCACTAGTTCTGCCGTAAATGGAATGTCATACTTTGTATTTGTTAACTGTCCTCCAGTTGGATATCGATATATTTGTGTAAATGTCATATAGTATAAAATAGAGAACATACATAATAACAGTATGATTCGAATATCCAATATTTTTTTACATTCATTGATTATGATCCGCATGTTATTTTTCCTCCCTGTAAGTGACTAAAAATACATCTTCAAGGTTTGGTGTACACGGTCTTGCATTATTATCTTCTTCCTCACTATAATATCGTACCATCATTTTTTCTGATTCCTGTCGCATGGACAAAATAATTCGTTTTTGTTCAAATTCTTGGATCTCGGATTCATTGATTGATTTCTCAAATACCTTCCCCTCAAGCTCCTTACAGATGTTTGGAACTGTATCATTTTTTAATAAATGTTTTTCTTTGATCATAATGACATGATTTGCAATGGATTCAATGTCTGACACAATATGTGTTGAAAGGATTACGATTCGATCCTTGGATAATACGGATAATATATTTCTAAATCTTACCCTCTCTTTTGGATCAAGTCCTGCCGTTGGTTCATCTAATACAAGAATTTTGGGATCATTTAACATTGCCTGTGCGATTCCTACACGCTGAATCATTCCACCAGAGAATTTTTTCATTTTCTTATTGGAGACATCGCTTAATCCCACTAACTCCAATAATTCTGGAATTTTTTCTTTGGCAGCTTCTTTAGAAATTCCTTTTAACGCTGCAAGATAATCAAGATACTGCGTTGGTGTATTATTTTTATAATATCCAAAATGCTGTGGCAGATAACCGATCACATCCCGGTATGTTTCTCCCATTTTATAAATATCCATTCCATCGTATAAAATCTCTCCACTTGTCGGATACAAAAGTGTTGTGATCATTTTGATCAATGTCGTTTTCCCTGCACCATTTGGTGCGAGCATGGCATATAAACCATTTTCAAGTTCCAGATTAATATCTTCCACTGCTGTGAATTTTCCATAATCTTTTCTAATATGCGAAAGTGTAAGCATCCTTCTCCTCCATTCTTCCAACCAAAATAAATAAAGCCATAAAACACACGATCATTGTTGCAATCTGAATTCCTAATGGAATATATTCAAAAAGAAATAAAATCTTTGTTTCCTGTAATCGCATGATCGCTGCGAAAAGTAATACCCATATTGCACCAAGACCCGCAAAGCACTTATAGTTATTCCATCTGTGATAAATGTATACAGCAATGATCGCAAAGACCAGCATACTTGAAACTCCAACAACTCCAACCGATAAGATTGCTTTCTCCCTAATCCC